>Ga0070739_10002641_pt1 | contig 23581 bp, 17 predicted proteins | sample Coa_R1_7_FD_66445 | JGI IMG/M metagenome (GOLD analysis project Ga0070739, IMG submission 66445) | Surface soil microbial communities from Centralia Pennsylvania, which are recovering from an underground coalmine fire - Coalmine... | ecosystem: Environmental > Terrestrial > Soil > Unclassified ... | reverse complement strand
CCGTACTCGCGGGCCAGCTTGGCGTCGAAACCCGGCCAGATCAGCGCGTTCACGTATTTGAGCAGCTCCAGTAGCAGGCCCACGGCGATGGCGGCCGGGACGATGCGTTTCAAAGGAGGCTTGCCGTTGGGCAGGAAGCGGTAGACCAGAAAGAGAACGAACACAGCCAGCGGCACGGCGGCGAACTTCAGAAAAATAATCTGGAACCAGGCGGCAGGTGCACCCTTCAGAGACTCGTGATGCAGGGCGGTGATTCCCAGAGACACCAGGGCCAAAACGCCGCACGCGAAGATCAGCGCCAGGCTGACGATCTGATTGCGGAGATAGCTGCGATTGTTCGCGATGCCCCACACGCGGTTCAGCGCGACCTCGAGCGGTACGAAGATGCCGTTGGCGGTGAACAGCAGCAGCAGGATCGAGATGAACTGCGGAGGGCGGCCGAGCGGCAGGTTGTTGTGGGCATCGCTGTGGAGAAAATCGCCGAGGGCGTTGGGGAAATAGTCGTGGAGCGCGAAGTCGATCGCCGCAATGGTGGTGCGCTGGTCGAAGAAAATCCGCGACAGGCCGATGCACACGATGAGGAACGGGAAAAACGAGAGCAGGACGTTGGCGGCGATGGAAAATGCGTATACGTGGACCTCGGTCTGCGCCCAATAGCGGAAGGTCGGCACGAAGGCGCCCGCGATTCTGGCGGCAAGCCCAGGTTTGTCCATCTGTATCTACGTTAGCGGACCGCTGGGTCGGGGCTTGAAACTGAATAATCGTTGTGGCGGCTGGGGATCTCACAGGCCGGCCGGCGAACGCTGACGGAAACTTGTACGATGCGAATTAGGTCCATAAACTGTGCCCCCAAGAACGTTTGCATGGCTGGCCCTGATGCTCTGCTCCGCGCTCATACGGCTTTCCGCGGAATCGGCAGATGACTCGCCTGAGCCGGCGGACGCGCCGCCCGCGCCTCCCGCTGCCGTGGAGAGGTTTCACTGGAAGCCCGCGCTCCTGGAGTCCGGCTTTTTTCTGATTCTGGAACATTCCAGCCGCCTGGTACAAGCCAAGACTCGCCGCGAGCTCGGCGGACCTTTCTGGAGCGACTATTTTGAATCTGCCTCCAACATTCATACCTGGAACGACAGCGACAGTATTCTCACTAACTACTTCGGCCACCCCTGGATGGGGGCGATCACCGGCTACATTCAGGTGTTTAATGATCCCGGCGGCCGGAACCTGCGCTTCGATGCGTCCTCGAAACAATACTGGAAGAGCCGCCTGAAAGCCATGGCGTGGGCTGCGGCGTACAGCACCCAATACGAGCTTGGCCCGATCAGCGAGGCGTCGATCGGCAACGTCGGCAAGAAGTCACCCACCATGGCGGTGGTGGACCTGGTCGTGACCCCGATCGGCGGATTTACATGGATGCTGATCGAGGACTATGTGGACCAGCGCTTTATTTCGCACTGGGAACGGGGAACGTCTGTGAACAAAGCCCGCTTCTACCGTGTAGCGTTCAATCCAGGCCGTTCTGTCGCGAATCTGCTCCGCTTCAAACGGCCGTCGTGCCGGGACAACCGGCCTTTGTGACTTCGGAAGCCCGCACTGCGTGGAGTGTGCGGGGCCCCGGCCGCGTGGCCTGAGCGTCTGCGCCCATCGGCCGTCCGCGAGCGGATTTGCGGGCCCGTTTCCCTGAACCACCGCGCGGAGGTTGTCCAGCCAGCACGTTTTGCGGCGGGAGGACAGCGAGCGGCGCCAGGTTCAGGTTCGCTCCGCGAATCCACCGAGCCCGCCCATGATTCTCCGGCCGCCCGATGAGATCCAGTGGATCCAGGTTTGGTTACAATCCGGAGCCTCCCTCTTGCCGTTTTTCGGATTGCGCAAGCTCCAACGCGCGGCGGAGCCCGAGAAGCGGCAGTTCCGGGACAAAGGCATCGAAGAAGTGTTCGCTCTCAAACAGCCGCGCGAAACCGCCGGTTCCGACAATCAGAGGCTTTTCGGCCGGAAAATGCTCTTGGGTGATGCAGGCCGCCAGAGCGCGAACCGCGGCCAGAGTGCCATAGTAAAGACCCGACTGGATGCTTTCGACCGTGGAACGGCCGAGCACCTCCGGGGGCCGTACGATTTCGACCGTGGGCAGCCGCGCGGTTTGCGATTCCAGAGCCGCCATGGAAAGATTCAGGCCCGGCGTGATGATTCCGCCCAGATATTCCTTGTTTCTTGTCACCGCGCAAATCGTAGTCGCGGTGCCGAAATCGACGATCAGCAGGTTGCGGCCGGGGAAGCGCCACAGGGCTCCCATCGCGTTCGCGATCTTATCGGCGCCCACCTCCAGCGGATTGCGGTAACGGATCTTGAGCCCGGTTTTGGCGCCGGGCTGAAGCAGAAAGGGCTCAAACCGGAGATATTTGCGGAAGCAGTTTCGAAGCGAATGAACGGCATCCGGGGCCACCGAACAAATTGCCGCCATGCGGATCTGTTCGGGATCGATGCCGTTCTCACGGAGCGTGGTGCGAAAGAAAGTCCCGAATTCGTCCGAGGAGGCACGAATGCTGGAGGTCCGGCGGAAGGTGGCCTTGAGATGCTCGCCATCGTAGACGCCGCAAAAGATTTGGCTGTTGCCGACGTCAATCGTGAGAACCATATTCCGCCGCGCTTTGCGAAGTTATGGCCGGCTCCTGGTCCGGAATGGGTACGTTGTCAATTAAGCGGACGCCGTCGAGAAAAGCGGCCGCGAAACGCCGGCCCCAATGCTCTTCGACATAATCCACGGCGAAGCCCTGGGAAGCGAGCATGGCTCGCGCTTCGGAAGGGGTGGCGGCGGTGGTTAAGGCGCGAAATAGGTACGCCGCTTTGCGGCGATCGTCGCAGGACAGCAGCAGATTCCGGGAACTCATGGCCAGTCCGGATTCCTCCCGGACGGTGGGGCAAGCAACGATGGCGGTGGCAAGGAAAAACTCCTCGGCCATCTGCGTCACCGTGATCAGTTGCTGGTAATCCTTTTCTCCGAAATAGGCGCGATCTGCGCGAACCAGGTTGAGCAGCTTCAGGACGACTGTCAGGACCCCGGCAAGGAATCCGGGCCGGTGCAGGCCTTCCATGATGTTGGCGCTGGCAGCAGGCTCGACGCGGAAGCGGTAGCCGTGCGGATAAAGTTCGGAGGCGCCGGGCAGGATCACGTCATCGGCTCCGAGGCGGCCGAGGATCTCCAGATCCTGTTCGAGCGTGCGCGGGTAGCGTTCCAGATCGCGGGGGTCGTTAAACTGTGTCGGGTTTACGAAGATGCTGACCACGACGATCTCGTTTTCCCGCCGGCAGCGCTCCACCAGAGACGCATGTCCCGGATGCAGAGCCCCCATGGTGGGGACAAAGCCGATGCTGCGGCCTTCGAGGGCGCGGCGGCGCTCCCGCCACTCGGATATGGTGTGCCAAACGTTGCTCACGAGTAACTCTCCTCGGGAGACGGGAATGTTCCGGCTTTCACCGCTTCGTCGAACCGGGTGAGGGCGTCGATCACGGTACGCTCGCCATCCAGGAACGGGCGGGCGAACTTCGGGCGGAAGCCGGCATTCATCCCCAGCAGATCCTGAAGCACCAGAATTTGCCCGTCGCATCCGGCTCCCGCGCCGATGCCGATGGTGGGGATGCGGAGCGTGGAGGTGATCTCCTCCGCGAGGTTCGCGGGAACGCACTCCAGCACGATCGCGAACACGCCGGAGTGTTCAAGCGTCGCGGCCTGGCGAAGGATCTGTTTGGCCGAGTCCGCCGTCCGGCCTTGGACGCAATACCGCCCATAGGAGTGAATCTGTTGCGGCTGGAGTCCGAGGTGTCCCATCACGGGGATGCCGCTCTCCACCAAGCGTTGAATCACGTCTTCGTGGCCATCCACGCCTTCCAGTTTCACGGCCGCGGCTCCGGCGGTCATCAGCCGGGCTGCGGCATCCAGGGCCGGAGCCACTCCTTTGCGGAAGGACAGAAACGGCATGTCGGCGACGACGAACTTGTCGCCGGCGCCGCGCACCACCGCTTCGGTGTGCAGAGCCATCATTTCGACGCTGGCCGAAAGCGTCGAGCGGCGGCCGTGCATCACCATGGCCGCGCTATCGCCAACCAGGATGGCGTCAATGGGGCTTCGCGACAGCACGCGGGCAAACGTGTAGTCATAACACGTCACCATGGAGAGCCTGCGGCCGTCGATTTTGGCGCGCAGAAAGTCTTTGCTACACACGATTCACCTTCTTCTGGGAAGGCGTGCGGATCGGGGGAAGGCAGGGAGAGAAAAGCCGGCCGGCATCGCCTTGGTACCTGTCAGTCACGATCAAGTCCCGGACTTACATGCAACCCCGGAGGGCGGCACAAGTTCAAAGTCGCTGCTTTCTGTCAGCGCTATGCGAATTATAACAACGGACGGTTCTCTGACGCTCCGTGCGGCGTCACCAGAGTGGCCGCCTTGGCGGTTGATCGCGCGCATCGCGCGGAACGAGGATCGGGCTTCAGGAAGATGGCCGCTTCTCAGGCAGACTCACCCGCTTGTGGGCCGGAGGCGGCGCCGCCCTGTCGAGTTCCCCGCCGTTACCAGTCCGGTGGTGGCGCCGCTGGCGTCGAACGTGGTTCCGCCCCTGCCGGGGCCCGGGCCGGCGAAAATTTCGGAGCCGCTACCGCCGGTGGTAACGGGCGAGGCCAGGTTACGATTCGGCGGGGGTGCCTAGCTTTTGCCCACGCCGTTGGTGGAGGGAACGGAAAGGCGGGCCAGTTCGAGGACGGCCGAGGCTCCGACGCCAACATCTGACGCGACCCGGCCGTATTCATCGATAAGCACACCCGAAGGTGTCCCGCTCGCGCCGAGTACGCTGCCCGCGCCGAAAATCGGATCCAGCAGCACGGTGGACCGGAAGCCTTGCCTTCGATTTTCTTCGGGTGTGCCAGATGAAATGATGACAAGATCGGGGGCGTCCCTGGGCCGGGCGCGCTCCCATTTCTTAACATCGTCGAGCATCTGCTGGCAGAAGCCGCAAGAGGGGCTCCAGAACAGGAGCAGACTGCGGCGGAGCGAGGCGAGATCCACGATTTCCCCTTTGAGACCGGTGAGCGGGAACGGAGGAAGCGGGTCGCCTTTCTTGGCGGCAGGCGGAAGGGTGAATTTTTTGACCAGCTTGCGAATTTCGTCGGCTCCCACGGCCAGCGTAGCCGCGATCTTGCCCCCGGTGATCACCACAGCGCTGGGGGATGCGTTGACTCTATAAGCTTCGGAGGTTTCGCGGCCGGTTTGCAGGAGCAGATTCTGGAGTTTGTGCTCCGCGCTCTTGGCGAGGTTCGCCTCCAGTCCGCCGGCGCTGACCGGAACGATTTCCAAACGGCCGGCGTAATCGGATTGCCATCGCGCCACTTCGGTCAGAAGCGCGTCGCAGGCGCCGCAACCGGGCTCGACGAAGAGGAGCAGGAGCGGACTGGTCCCGCTAAAGAGCGCCTCGGAAGTGACCGTGCGGCCGTCGAGAGAGGCCAGCCGGAACGGCGGCGCAGTGTCCCCAGCCGGCAAGCCCTCGACTGCCGGAGCATCGGGATCGATTCCCAGTTTCCGTTCGACGGCTTCAAGCCGCAGAAGCAGGCGTCCGTTCTGCCGGAGCATGTGGAACAGAAGCCAGAGGGTAAGCAGGAGCAGCGCGGCGAGGAAAATTGTCACGACGGGCAGCGTGGCTTCCAGATTTATACCACCGAAGGATGGCCATGCGGCAGGATACTCGGGCCCCTGCCAGAGAACCAGACCTGCAAGCGCGAGCAGGCTGGCGTTACGGACCAGAGTCTTCCAACTTACCGGCGCCTCCGCCAATTGGCCGAAGCAGCGGCAACTCGGCGCGCGCCCCTGGGCGAGGTTCAAGCTGATGCCCAGGATAAATAAGGAAAGCAAAACTGCCACCCCGGCGGCTCCCCACCAAGCCGAAGCGTGGCGAAGGAGGGCAATGGCACAAGCCAATTCCGCAAGCGGCAGCAGGAATGCAAGCGGTGCGGCGAGGGCAACGGGAATACCGAAGTCAGCCAGCGATCTTCGCGATCCGGCCCGATCGCGGAGTTTTTCGATACCCGCGACAGCGAATACCGACGCAAGCAAAAGCCGCGAAAACCTGACAACTACCGGCATCTCGGAAATTATCTCAGCCGCGCGCTACTGTTTTTCCGGCGCCGGCCGGGTTGGGCGCCAGTCGTAATACTGCAACCGGCACACAGGACATCTTTTTATGGGCGCTGCCACGAGCCTCTGAAAGCGTGCGAGAGGACTTTTCGAAATCGGATCGACGTAATCCCGCCGGGCCAAATCCTGTACGGAGAGCGACCCGCAGCGGATGCAACGGGACTTGATCGAGAAGAGGAATTTGGTGCGAATCACCTGGCGGCGCAAAAAGGGGTGGTACCACGCGATCTTGCTCCGGCACCGGTTACATCGGAATACGTGCGAAAAAATAAGCCTCTGCCAACGCGAACGGCGAACCCGTGATATTTCCGACTCGCATCGGGGGCACTTGGGCATACTCTGCCGGACCGTCCGACCATCTCGGTTGTCTTAAGAGAAACTCATAGGGCGGCTCCGGGGAAACAGCTCTGGCCGATTTTCGTCAGCGTCACATCATCGATCCAGAGCGTTCCTTTGAGCAGACTGTCGAATTTGAGGGACGGCTGGCGTGTAACGCGGACCTCTACCAGCTTTGTAGAGGCGCCGACGCAGAAGTTCTCGCTGATTTTTTTCCAGTCGTGGGTTCCGAGCAGCGGCTCGCTTTTCAATTCAAGGCGCGAGGGAGCGGCGGGGTCTGAGATCCGGATCCGCACGCCCTGATCGGTTGAGATCTGATCGGTTTTGACCCAGACCTCAAAATGATACCGGCCGGGCGGCACAAAGGCGCGGTTGTACAGGTGCGCATCCGCGAGATTCTGCTCGCCTGTGAAATGAATCCGCAGGGAGTATTTCCCGGAGTGGCGAACATCGGAATCGCGGGCCGACTCAACTCCATCGCCCTGGTGGAGGCTCCATTCAAATGGAAACCTGGAGAAGTCCGACTCGAAGCCACCGTTGAAGATCCAGTTGGATTTGAGATAACCGGGGTCGCGCGGGCCCAGGTAGGCGGCTAGAACCGTTGCGGCGGATTCGTAGTGCTCACCTGCAATCAGGAAATTGGTGTAATCCTGAACAGTCTTATCATCGGCGTAACCGCGCGAGCTGAGCGCGGTCCAGGCTTGCGTAATGTTGTCGGGCTCGGCCGAAGCGATCAGATTCTCGAAGTAGCTTCGAAAGACATCCGGGTCGGAGGGAAGGCCGTGAGCGAGAACGTCGGAAACCGGCAGGGATGTGTCTGCAAACCAATCAAAGATGGCCGTGCGGAACACCGTGGTCTGAGCCAATGCACGGGAGGTTAAGGCGAGCGCGCCGGGATCATCGCCAGTTTCGTGATGGAAGTTCGCGGCGTCCAGCAAAACGGGCGGAATATTCGGGCCCAGCGCCAGCGCATTTTCGAAGCACTTCCGCGCCTGTTCAAGTTGGCCAGTCTTGAGAAAAGCCGCTCCAAGGTCGGACCAGCGGCCTGCGGAAGCAGGGTCGCGGCGGGCAGCCTCCATGAGGTCGGCCAGGGGAGCCGGTTTTGCTTCAGCGCCGCTCGCGGCTTTCTCCGCGGCGAGCACCGAATCGATATCGCAGATCCCGAACCGGCAGAACTGTCTTTCCGAATCCGCGTGGTCTTTGAATCCTCGCTGAAGGAACAGAAGCCAGGCGGATGAGAAAATCGCCAAGACTAAGCTAAGAGCCATCGCGGCAATTTTGGGAAACAGGCTTGACGGCTGTGCGCGGCTCCCGGCCGGCACCGGGTATGTTGGGGGGAGCGCCGCGGACAGCGCCGCGAGCCACACCAGCACCATGGCATTCGCCGGCACATACATATTGAAATCAGCCAGGCTGTGGATTCCGATCGCCGTCATTCCTCCCACGCAGGCCAGGGCCAGGTAGTGCGTCTTCGGATCGGTGCTCGATGCCGCCGCGCGCCAAGCCCTCCGGAACACGGTAACGATCGAAGCCGCGAGGACCAGGAAAACCGGAATGCCAAGCTCGGAGGCGAGCTGGAGGTAATCGTTGTGAGCGAAGGTAAACGCGGAATCCACCAGGCTGGTTTGATATTTCGGAAAAGCGCTGGCGTAATTTCCCAAGCCCACGCCGAAGACCGGATAGGCAGCAATCAGGTGCAGAGTGTTCGCCCAGATTGGCAGCCGGCCCTCGCCGGTGGTATCGTCCACGAACGCGTTGCTGAGAGCTGCGACAACTTGTTCGGGCGGCAGGAATACTAGAAGAGCTAAGACAATGACTGCGGCCGTCGCGATGCCAATCCACCTGCGGCCGGGCCGGGCTCGTGCGTTCAGTTCCAAGGCCCCCACCAGAAACAATCCACACAGAGTCGCGAGGAAGCCCATCTTCGCCAGCGAATAAATGATGGCCACGAAGATCGCGGTGGTGGCAAGCAGAAAAGCTGCGCCAGTTAGAGCCCTGAGGAGGGGCCGGGGCCCGATCCTATACGGCACACTGAATGCAATCCCGCAGGCCGCCGCGCCCGGAAATACCATTTCGAGCAGCCCGGCAAAGTGATCCTTGTTTAAGTAGGTGCCGGAAACCGTCCCGCCATCGGCGTTCTGCTGCCAGCCGGCCCAAGCCTCAGCGGCACCAATCACCACTAGCGGAATGAGAGGAGCCCAAGGCCACCACGGGCGCAAACGCCAGGCGAGTTCGCGAATCAGGAAAAAAGCGACGACGAAGGCTACCGCCTGGAGCAGATATGCAGAGGTGACCGGCCGGGCTACGCTGAGGGGCGTCCACGGCGCACCCGGGAGCACCGGCGCGGCCGCTTCCGCAAGGTGTGCTCGGGCAGGAGACAACATGCGGACGAGAGGCAACGGCAGCGGGATGATCTGGAGGGCGGCGTAGGAGGGAAGAACAGCGGCGGCGAAAGAAAGCCAGCGCGAGGAGGACGGCGAAGCGTCAGAGGAAGGCGCGAACTGCCAGTACACGAGGCTTGTGATCGCCAAAATCAGGACGCACGTATACCAGGCTCCGGGCGCCACTCCGCCGTCCTGCGAGATTGCGTACCCCAGGCCGAGCGTGAAGAGGACGAGGCAGGAGAATGGCGCGATTCGGGCGGAAACAATGCGCTCGGATGCGTCAGCGATCGAACGCGTGGGAGATCCTCAATGCCTGGAGGCGGAACAGGTGCCGTTGGGGTGGCAGATATAGCCGGGAGCGCAGCAGGTTTTATTCTTGCAGCAGACCTGATTATTCAGGCAGGAAGTGCTTCCGCAACAAAAACGTCCCACGCCCGCGCAGAAGGCTTTCGACCCCTGCCCGCAACACGCCCCGGGAGGGCAGGAGGGATCGCAACCCCTCTTAGCGTCGGTTTGAGCCCGAGCCGGCCGGACGCCCAGCATTCCCAGAAGAGCCGCGGACACGGAACCGCCGATGAGCCGCAAGGCCTTCCGGCGCGGTGTGGGACCCGCCAGCAAGCGGGCAACATCGTCGATCAGGTAATTCATGGCTTTCCCTCCGAAAAGACCGTGGGCTCGACGAAAGACGGCGAGCAGCGCCGGCCACACTCCCATGCTACCCGCACAAGGGGCCGGCGGGCAAGAAAAACCGCACAATCAAACACTGTCATACAAGTGTCAGAACTGTGAATTACACAACTCAGAGCCGATTGGCAGCGGCGTAATCCCTCCGAGGAACCGAACGGCCGTCGGCATTCCTCGCGTGCACTTTTAAATCCGCTGATTTGGCCGCAATTGTCTTTCGAATTACTGCCGCCAGAGTACTGACATTAATTACGAGCGGATCGGCGTCGCTGGCTCTCACAAAATTGACGTAATCCTGGTCTTCTAAAGGTATGCGGAGAGACCATGCGGCGTTGCCGTCCATCTGCCAGAGTGCGCATTCGTAAACTGCCTGGCCGATTTTCCAGCGGACTTCCGCAAAACCTAGCTTGCGGCCGGTTTCCTGCAACACACCCCAGCATCCCTCCGGATTGTCTGCGGCGGCAAATGATTCCTCAAAGGACCGGAGGATCAACTGCGAATTCAGCGCCCTGCGGAAACCTCCTGCCAGAATCATCCGCCGTGCTTGATCGAATTCCGCATATCCGAGGTTTTGAATGCCAACCCAGGCAACGGCGCAGAAAATAAGAATCACCGCCCCGGAGTAGTGATTCGCAGTCACGCTCAGGAGCACCGAGAAACAGGCCCCCACTCCGCATGCGGCGTACAGGGTCACCACTACCTGTCTCTGGGTGAGCCCTTGATCGAGCAGGCGGTGGTGGATGTGATTGCGATCGCCGCGGAACAGCGGTTCCCGGCGCAGGAATCGCCGGACCATGGACAGGCACACATCAAGCATGGGGATGGCTAACGCCATCAGCGGCGCGGTCATGCCCAGGATCGTGGCGCCTTTTTGAGTCCAGATCACTCCAAACGATCCGAGCAGGAAGCCGATGAGCAGACTGCCCGAGTCACCCAAAAAGATGGTGGCGGGATTGAAGTTGTAGCGTAAAAATCCCAACAAGGCTCCGGCCAGGGGCGCGGTGGCCGCGGCAAGCGCCAGGTTCTTTTGCATCAGCGCCGCGATCAACGTGGTCGCCGTGGCGAACAATCCCACGCCTGCGGCTAAGCCATCCACGCCGTCGATCAGATTAAAGGCGTTCGTGCAGGCGATCAGCCACAAGGTTGTCGCCCCGAAGCTGAACCAACGCGGCAGATGATGTCCCGCAACGGCCGTGATTTGAACGCCCGCGGCATAGGCCCACGCGCCCGCCCCGATTTGCGCGGCAAGTTTCTGGATGGGCTGAAGCCGGAGGCGGTCGTCCAGCAGTCCGGTAATGAAGATGATCGCGGCCGGCGGCAGAATGCCGAGCAGAATCGAAAAGTGCGCCGGGCCAGCCGGCACTTTTCCTCCGAAGAGCGCGAGCACGCCAAAACTCGCGCAATAAGCCGCGGCAATCGGTATTCCCCCCATGTTCGGAACCGGCGTCGCGTGCAATTTCCGCTCGCCGTCGGGACGGTCGACCATTCCAACGCGTTTGAAATAATTGCGGCACAAAGGCGTGAGGATCACCGCCAGGAGAAAGGACGAGATGCTGAGGATAAGCAAAACTTGCATTTAACTCATCAGCCGCGGACCGGATCCGGGACGGCAGGCCGCGGCTGTCCTCCGATGGTTGAAATTAATTGATCGAGCAACTGATGACGGGCGAACTTGTTGGATTCGTGCGATGCATTGGGTAGCCCTTGGCGGGCGGCTTTTAGGATGAAGGCCGCTACTCCTTCGGCATCGCCGTGGCGGAAGGAGACAGCGGGCATAAGCTCGGCAACGGGGCTGATTTGTGGACCGATGTAGAAGAACGGCGTTCCGACGCGGCGGATGTTATACACCTTGGAGGGATGCACGATTCCGACGAAGGCATCGCCCATGACCACGGCGTGAAGGTCGGCCGAGGACAGCGATGCCGCCAGCTTGGTGAGCGGCTGGTAGCCGATACAGTGTATGTGGGTGAGGCCGTGCTCGCTGGCGAACTTCCGCACGCGGGCGAATTCACTGCCTCCGCCCACAAAACAAAACGCAATATCTGTGAAATCGCGCAGCTTGCGCGCGGCCTCGAGCAGCGTATCGAGCGGGTGGCACGGGCTATGGTTGCCCGAATACATGACCACGAATTTGTTTTCCAGGCCGTGCTTTTTGCGGAATTCCGCCGCCGCTTCGGGGTCATTCGAAACCACATCATCCTGGGACCACAGCGGAATCACGTTCAACTTTCCGGCCGGCACTCCTTTTTGCGCCAGGCGGGTGGCCATGAAACGATCGAGCACGACAACCTGATCCGAATGCCGGAGACTGAACGAGAGCATCGCATTCAGGGCCCGGGTGACCCGCGAGGTGGGCTTAAGCCATCCTGCCGCGATGGCCTCATCGGGATTCAGGTCCATGACCCAGTAAATGAAACGTGCGCCGTTCATGCGGGCCACCACAACGCCGAGGGCGGAAACCATGGGCGGCGACGTGAGGGCCACCACCGCGTCGAATCGCGACAAGACGGCGGCCCGGGCGGCACAGGCCACGAAAAAGCTGGCGAAATCGAGCGCGCGCCGCCAGCGGGCGGCTTTGCCGAATCCGCTCGCCGGGCAGCGCAGGATGCGCACCCCGCGCCAGGTTTCCGACCACGGGAAGGTGAGGCTGGGATCGGCGTAACCGCGGCGGCTGGCGATCACGGTGACCGTATGGCCTCGCTCCACCAACTGGCCGGCGAGATCCGAGGCATACTGCGCCGTCGCCACCACGTCGGGGTAAAAGGCTTGGTTTAGCAGGAGAATGTTCAAGCTAGCCCACGAATCAGCCAAGCGCCCGCGCTCCGTTTGCGGGCTTGTGTTATTTAGAAACTTGCGCCAATGCGCGGCGCTTCTCGCTTAAATCGGTGTTGTCCGTTTTCCGTAAGAAGAAGGGACCGATGACCAACGTGTCCATGTGGGTTCGCAGGAAGCAGTCGATCGCCTGCGCCGGAGTATTCACAATGGGCTCGTTCTCATTGAAAGAAGTGTTGATGAGAATCGGAACGCCGGTCAGTTCGCCGAAGCGTTTTAGCAGGCTCCAGTAAAGCGGGTTGACATCCCGCTCCACGGTTTGCAGCCGGCCGGTTCCGTCCTGATGCGTTACGGCGGGAATGCGCTCGCGCTCCGAGGGTTTGATGCGATAGGCCTGGACCATGAAGGGCGACGGGTAACCGCATTCAAAGAAATCGCCGGTGGCCTCCGCGAGAACGGAGGGGCAGAAGGGCCGGAACGGCTCCCGGTATTTGATGCGGCGGTTCAGGATGTCTTTCATATCGGGCCGCCGGGGGTCGGCCAGGATGCTGCGGGCCCCGAGGGCGCGTGGGCCGAACTCCATGCGTCCCTGGAACCACCCCACGATTTTTCCTGCGGCGATCTCGCGGGCGGTCGCGTCGATTAACCCCTCCTGCGGAAGACGGTCATAAAAGACGCCAGCGTGATCGAGGTCGGCGCGGATCTCGGATTCGCTGAACTCCGGGCCGTAATAGACGTGGCGCATCACGTAATCGCGCGGCTTGCCGAGCACCTGATGCCAGACGTAGAGCGCCGCTCCGATCGAAGTGCCGGCATCGTGCGAGGCCGCCTGAATATAGACGTCCTGAAACGGTGTTTTCTCAAAGATCTTTCCATTGGCCACGCAATTCAGCGCGACGCCGCCGGCCAGGCATACGGCCATTTGCCTGGTTCGGGCGTGGACCGCGTTTAACAAGTCGAAGTAGCACTCTTCGAGGCGGGCCTGAACGGACGCCGCGAGGTCGGCGTGCTGGGGCAGGATTTCGGCGCGCGGCTCTCGCGGCTGCCCGAAGACCTCCGGCAGCTTGGGCGAATAAACCCGTCCGAGGGTAGGCTCGCAGTTGTTCCAGGTCATTTCCACGCCGGCGGTATGGTGGACGAAATAATCGAGATTCAGGCAAACCTGGTCGCCCTCGACCCGCACGACTTCACGCATTTTCTGTAGAAACCGGGGCTGGCCATAAGCGGAGAGCCCCATCATTTTGTACTCGTCGCCGTATTTGAGAAAACCGAGGAACTGCGTGAACGCGGTGTAGAACAAGCCGAGGGAATGGGGGAAATGGACCCCGCCTTTCATGTCAAGCCGGTTTTCTTGGCCCGTGGCCCACATGACGCTGCTGAAGTCGCCGAAGCCGTCGATGGAGACTACCGCAGCTCGCTCGAAAGGCGAGCAGAAGAAGGCGCTCGCCAGGTGGGCGCGGTGGTGCTCGACGTGATGCACCCGGACACCTGGAAATCGCGAGGCGAGCCGCGCGACATTCACCGTGTTCCGGGTGCGGCTGGCGAGCCGGCCCCAATCGCCGGGGCGGGTGGCCATGCGCAGGAGCTTGCGGGCAAGATGCGCCCGGGGGTCGCGGGAGATGGCTACGTGCTGAAGCTCGCCTGGATCTGTATCCGTCAAACACCATTTCGCCGCCAGCGCGGGGAATCCGGCCCAGTGCTTGACGCGGTTGAAGCGCTCCTCTTCCACGGCGGCGACCAGGTGGCCGTCGCGCAGTAAAGCGGCGGAGGCGTCACCGTGGAAGGCGTTAAGACCGAGAAGAAGCACTCAGCTAGTTACCTTTCTTGGCTACGATGACCATACTCTTCCAGAGATATGGGAAGCGCCCTACACCTTGAAAGGCTGTCACTTCGAAACCCGCTTCGTTGAGCAGTTCAGTCAAAGTCCGCCGCGACCAGAATTTAATGTGTCCGAAGTCCCATAGAGCAGTGAAATGGCGATCAAGTCTGCCACTGAGTGCGAGCAGCAAGTTTTAGCGTACCCGTGATACGGCGTGGATACGATTAGCATGCCGAAATCTTTTAACAAGTCGCCACAATTTCTAACGAACACGCGCGGAAGAAAAACGTGCTCGATCACTTCCGTGGTGATCACAACATCGCATCTGCCCACCAATTCGGGCGGAGCGGCATCTTGTGCCAGGTCAACTTCGTGATAGCGGGCCTCCGGAAAATTCTGCTTTGCTTGCTGCAAGCCCGATGAGGAGATCTCGAGTCCGTGTAACTCCCATCCCGGCTTGCGCAGCGCTGCAAGCATTGATCCATTCCCGCAACCAGCGTCAGCGACAACGGCATCCGCCGGAAGTCCAGATAGGAATTTTTGGATCGCAGGCAACACGTAGGTGCTCGCATAGCCACAATTCGCATGGCCGTAAAAGTATTCGCCAGGCTTCGCCGGAGCATGAACTTTCGACATTAGTCAGACCGTTGCGCTTCCCAAATCATTGCGTCTACTAAGAATCGGAACCAGAATCCCTGGAGAAAGTGGAAAACCAACCCCTCAACACCGTCCAAAAAACCGAGTTTAAGGAAATAACGGTAAAGCCAGTAGAAAAACGCGCGCGCAAACAGTGGCCAGGCCGAGTAGGTACTCCGCCACCAGCGGCGCCGCTGAATCGGGTTGCCGAAGAAAGAGGGCGTGACCTGACCGACGCCGCCGCGGGAGGCGAGAATTTCGCGGGCTTCCATCCCGGCCCATTTCACGTGGCGGATGCTCCATGACGATATGTTCGACCCGATGACGTCTATATAATCCTTCGTCAATCGTTCGATCCGGCCTTCCGCCAGGAAGTGTTGATCGTAGAGGCGATCTTCGCACCGGCCTCTTCCGGCGCGAAAGAGACGCAGGTGGTAAGAGGGGTAATGACCCCCATGGCGAATCCACCGCCCCATAAAAACGGTTCTCTTGCGAAGCATGAAGCCCCCGGTATCGGGAGGCACGTGCTTCAGAAGCTCCTTGATCTCCGTGACCAGCTCCGGAGTCAGGCGCTCATCGGCATCCAGATTCAGGACCCAATCGGCCTGAACCGGAAGATGGTCCAGCGCCCAGTTGCGTTGGGCGGCGTAATTCTCAAACGGATGGCTGGCCACTTCAGCGCCATGATTGCGGGCGATCTCGATGGTCCGATCCGTGCTGCCGGAGTCGACAACCCAAACGGCGCAATTCAATCCGCCCAGGCTGGCGAGGCAATCCGGAAGGTTGACCTCCTCGTTATAGGTCAAAACGATCACCAGCAGATCGACACGCTGGCTCCGCGACGATAGGCGAAGCTGCTCAGACGGCGACAGGCTCGCGCAGCTTGTTGCAGATTCGGGCATAGCTTAGAAGGATTTGGGTGGCAACGGCGGCGGGGGCGAACTGACGGGCTAGCGCGCGCCCATGCTGGCCCATCCGCGCACGAAGATCCGGGTCCGCGAGAAGACTCGTGATTGCCGATGCCAGCCGGCCCGCTGCGCAGGGAACGACAGTCCCAGCCCGCTCGCGCGAGACTTCATGATGAATGCCGACCTGATCCGAGACAATCACGGGAAGTCCGGCGCCCATGGCCTCCACCACGGCGACGCCAAAATTCTCCGAATAGGAGGGGAGCACGAACACGTCGGCGTCGCGCAGGAGAGCGCTCTTTTCCTGCCCCGAGACGAAGCCTGTCCAGATCACCCGGTCTTCGATCCCGAGACTCACGGCGCGCCGTTGGATCTCACGAACGAACCTGGCCGGTCCATCGCCGGCGATCACCAGCGCGGACGCAGGGTTCGATTTCCGCACCTCGGCATAAGCCTCCAGCAAAAGATCCAGGCCCTTCTTTTCATCCAGGCGCGACAAAAACAGGATCAGCGGGCGGTCCCCGATTTCCGGATGAGCCGCGCGGAACGATCCGTAGGGAGGGCTTTCCCGCGGCTCCGGGACCGGGTTGGGAACAATCAACGGTGTGGCTCGCGGCGCGATCGCCGCGGCTTCCCGGCGTTCCTGCTCGGTGGTGAACTGGATGGCCGCGGCGTGGTTCAAGATTCTGCGCTCCAGCATCAGGATGGAGAGGCGCTTCAACCAGGGCCGCCGATGGGCTCTTCCCCACTCATTCAGAGTGCCAAGGGGACGAACGATATACGGGACGCCGCGCGCGAGGCAGCAAAGCGCGGCGGCGGTCGAGGGGAACGAGAACAGCGCGTGAATATGGACGATGTCAAAATCGCCGGCATGCTTCCTCAGCCAGCGAAACAAAGGCAGGGAGACGGAATAAAAACGGCTCTGGCGCGGGAAATACCGGATGGTGTATCCGTCTTCCGTGGCGGCCTGGCCTGCGATCCGCAGCCGCGCGGGCCCGTTATCGTCCGTGGCTGCAATCTCGACGTGGACGCCCTGGGCTGCGAGTCCCCGCGCGATTTCGCGCACCACGAAGCTTGGGCCGCCCCGTAAAGGGCCGACCGAGGGAATTACATGCAGAACTTTCACTCTGTTGAATCCACGCGCGGAGTCATATGGAGGCGCGATAACGTTCGCACCATCTCAGAAGGACATACAAGCTCCACGGCTTCGACCAGCGCACCGAGCCGGCCAAGAAGCCCTGCCAGAATTTCTGGATCTCCCCCGAGGACAGTCCCACGGCTTGGGAAAGCTTCCGGTCCGAGAACACTGCGCGGATTTCGGAACAGAATGCCGAACGCATCCAGCGGTCGAATGGGAAGGTAAAGCCCATTTTGCGGCGATGCCAGATGTATTTCGGTATGCTGCCGCGCATCGCCTCCACCAAAAGCGATTTGGGAACCGAACGGCGCAATTTCCGCCGTCCCGGGAGCCGCAAGACGTAGCGCGCCAGAGGGTCATGGATGAACGGCACCCGGACCTCCAGCGAATTCGCCATGCTCATACAGTCGGTATCGCGCAGCAGCAGTCCCGTCATGTAGCCTTCCATTTCCAGGCGCGAAACCGTATTCACCTCGTCGCCGTCGAACTCGCCGCCAGGCTCCTCCGGGGCAAGAGGCGCCAGGAGCGTAAGCGCGCGGATGGCGAAATCGTCAAACAGACGCCGCGAGACGCGATACGCGGAGCCGGGCTTGCAATCGCTGGCCAGCAGGTCCCAGCCTTTGGTGAAACGCGGTCCCGCCAGGACCCACCTCCCGGCGCGAGCCAGCCCTTGCCGGCCGCGCTGGGGTATGCGCGCCGCCAGCCGGGCGGCGCGGGCGCGGCGGTGGGACGGATAACCGGCGAATAATTCGTCGCCTCCCAGCCCGGAGAGCGCCACTTTCATGCCGGCGCGGCTCACCGCCCGTGAAATCACAAACGTATTGATCCCATCCATGGTGGGCTGGTCCATCGCCGCGAGCGCCGCCGGCATTTGCTCCAAAAGCTCGGATTCAGACAGCTCCATCTCATGATGTTGCGCGCCGTAATAGTGGGCCGCCTGCCGTGCGTACTTCCGCTCGCTGAAGTGCTCCTCCCGGAACACGACCGTGAAGGTCTTGGGCGTGCCGGTTCCCATACGGCTCACCATGTCGAGCAGGACCGTCGAATCGATGCCGCCGGAAAGAAACAGGCTCACCGGGACGTCGCTCACCAGATGGCTCTTGACGGATTGCTCCAGAAGGTGGCGGACATGGCCGGCGCTTTCATTGGGGTCCGGTGGCGCGCAGTCCACCGCCGCCGGGGGCTCATTCCAGGCCGAGACGCTCCAGCTCAGCTCCGGCTGGCCGAGATCGACCCTAAGCACGTGCCCCGGTTCCAGCAGCTTTATCCCCTCAATGATGGTTTCCGTGCCGCCCACCCAGCCGTACCTCAGATAATGAGTGACGGAATCGGGGTTGATCCGGGAGGGCGCCAACTGGCTCGCGAGCAGCGCCCGCACCTCGCTGGCGAACAGCATGCGGTTGCGTTGCGCGAAGTAATAAACCGGCTTGATGCCGTAGCCATCGCGGACGAGATGCAACACCCGGTCCTGGGAATCGTACAGGGCAAACGCAAACATGCCGCGCAAGCGGCGGAACGATGCGGCCGACCAGCGGTCGAACGCATAGAGGATTGTTTCGGTGTCGGTGCCGGTGCGAAACAGCCGCCCCTCGGCGTCCATCAGCTTTCGAAGCTCGCGGAAATTGTAGATCTCTCCGTTGAAGGCGATCCAGTACCGGCCGCGATTCTCGGTCATGGGTTGGTGCCCCGCCGCCGACAAGTCCTGGATAGAAAGGCGCGTGTTTCCCAGGCTGACTGCGTGCGGCCCGGCGGAGAAGGTATGGACTCCGCGGTCATCCGGCCCGCGGTGCATCAGCGCGGAGATCATCCTTCCGGTGATGCCGGCGGCCTCTTCCGCCGAGAAGCGGCCTAGCGCTCCCGCAATTCCGCACATGGGTAGGTTTCTTTCGTGAAAGAAGACGATGCGCCGGCCGGCTGGCTCGAACCGCCTCCCCGGGCCGGGAGAGAGGCAAAAATGGAGCGCCAGGCCGCCGACATGTTTTCGAACGTGAGAACGTGAAGGGCGCGGCCCCGGGCTCCCTCCGAAACGGCTTGATACAGACTCGGCGAATCGGCCAGGGCCTGTACGTATTGCCAGATTTGCTCCGCGTCGCCGTATTCCACCAGAAATCCGCTGACTCCGTGTTCGATGACCTCGGGCGTGCCGCCGTGATTGCCTCCGATGCACGGGAGGCCGGCGGCCATCGCTTCCAGAAATACGATTCCGAACCCTTCCTTCTTGCTCGGCATCGCAAAGATATGGGCGGAAGAATAGAGTTCGGAGAGCTTCTCTTCCGAGACCGCTCCATGAAAGCGCACGGCCTGGTCCAGTCCCAGTTGGTGGCTAAGGCGGCGGAGACGGTCCAGATCGTCGCCATCGCCCGCCACATCGAGGCTGACGCGCAGACCCGTATCGATGCCCAGCCGCACGGCCTTGAAAACGGAGTCCACGCCTTTATACTGGTCGGCGGTGGAGAGCCGGGAAACGGTCAGAAGGCGGACTTCTCCCTGGGGTGGTTCGCGGCGGGGACCGCCATGAACGCGCTCCGCGGCTAACGGGATGACCACGCATCGCGAAAAGTCCACGCGGTTGAAAAAGCAAAATTCGCGCGCCGTGTATTGAGTGGTGGCGACGATCGTGTGCGCATCCCGCGCCGCCAGCCGGTGCACTGGAGAAAGCCGCTTCCACGCCTCGATTCCATGCAGAACCACCGCGTACGCGCTGCACAACCGGAGCCGCCGGAGCGCCCAGACCACTGGCAGCAGGCCGGGGTGGCCGGCGATGGCTGCGTCCCGCTTGTGCTCCGCCGCCAGGCGCATCGTGTGCCGCAAAAAGGCGAGCTTGCTGCCGGCGCAGACCGCCGCCCGGGATTGTAATTCCGGCGGCCTGCTGGCCTCATCGTCCAGCAGGCTCACAATGTGGAACGGCCGGCCCGATTCCTCCAGCATGCGCACGATCATCCGCATATAGCGCTGCACGCCGCCGTGGCTCTTCCACACCTCCGTGGCCAGTAAGATCATTGGTAGATAGCGGATTTGCCGGCCGGAAGAAGCTCTTCGAGGCTGCGGCGCAGTGTTTGGCGATATCTCTGCCAGCTAAACGATTCCGCCTTCCGCCGGGCCGCGCGCCCCATTTCCGGAAGAGCGTCCCGGTGCTCGATGGCCGCCACGATCGCGTTTCTCAGGGGCTCCACTTCTCCGGCGGGCACAATCCATCCATCCCTGCCGGTTTCGAGAATTTCGACGCCGCCTGTGTGGTTGGTGGTGATGACAGGGATCCCGCTGGCCAGGGCCTCCAGGATCACCAGACCGAAACCCTCCGCCAGGGACGGGAAGACAAACACGTGGGAACGGCGGCAAGCCTCATAAACGGCCGCATGAGGCAACTGCCCGAGCCAGTCATAGGAAACCGTGTATTTCCTGGACAACCACTCGCGGAAACCCGGCTCCCAACGGCCGGCCAACGCGAGGTGATAACGAGCCTTCGGCAAGCCATTGAGCGCAGCAAACAGAGTGTGGACTCCCTTTCGAGGCCCCAGAATACCTGCAAAAAATAGCCGAAGCGGGCCGGTCCGCTCCGATGAGGACCACACTTTTGCAACGGTACTGACGTCGGCGCCGTAAGGCACGGTTCTGAAGATTGCTTTTGGGGTTAGATGCGCCTGTATCGAAGCTCGGACGAGATCAGCTGGAACGATAATGGCATCTGCATCCTCGATTTCCCGGTCCTTCCTCTCCAGCTTCCAGGCGGGTTCCTGAAAAGTCTGGAAGAACGAGGCCAGCGCGGGTTCGAGGCCCACCTCGCGGTCAAAGATCCGACGCATCTCCCGATAGTGCATGATCGGAAGTTCGTACACTCTGAGCACGCCCTCGCGGGCGGCGCGCTCGAAGGTATACTGCGCGGAGTCCTCGTAACAATATACGGCGCGGTCCCCGGGGCTTACGGCGCGGGACGTCGCGCGATCGAAGGCTGCCGTCACCCAATCGATGCACTGACGCCTGCGGCCGTTCCAGCGGCCTAGAGGCAGCGTGGCCGCGGCCAAGCGAAGGAGCTCGCGCGCGGGGTGGGTGACCACGTAACTTTGGGGCAGCTCCGGATGCGAGCGTCTTCCGGACCCGAACGGGTCGTAAAGCGACGTGTGGAAGCTTTTCAACATCCCCGCCTGAAGCAGACCGGCGGCCGCGTTATAACTGTTCGGATTGCCGAACGGATGGCAGACCCTGACGCTCATCGAGTCCCCAGTTCCATGTCGAGCCGGGTCCGCGGGTATCTCACGGGCGCGAATTGCGCCCTGCGCCCCCACGGGCTGGCGAACAGCGCGGCCAGCCAGATCCCCGCCACCCACCACCACAGCGCAGACGAGGTATGGTCGTACCACAACCCATACCAGGCCTGAAGAAGCATGCCAATCGCGACCGGAACCATGCCGCTGGCTCGCTTCGATTTTATTCGCCAGGTCATCAAGCTGGCGCGCAGGATCAGAGCGAGACCCAGCCCCATCGCGATCACTCCCGGCAAGCCGGCCTCCTGAGCGATTCTGCTCTGAACATTTTCATTTTTGCCGATATCCAGATCGGGATCAAAATAAGCGGTTGCGCCCGAATTCAGCCCCAAACCGTATCCGAGCGGATTGTCGAACACGAGCTTCAGCGGCGACTCGCCCAAAGATGTCCCGGTTATTCTTCCGCGAACTTCGGTCTCCTGCGTGGAGGCCCATCTGGCAAGGACACCTTCGGCCACATGAGAGTTCCATAGGACCGCCAGGCATAGCCCCGCGCCCGCGACTCCGCCAATCAGCCGGGTCTTATTCTGCTCGGAGATCAGCAGCACGGAAAGCATAGCTACGAAGGCCAAGACGACCAGCACGCTCCGGCTGCCGGTCACCAGGCCGCAGACCACGGATGCCGGCAAGCCGCACAACAGCAGCCATACGTCCATTCCTTTCGCCGTCGGAAGTCTCCCTAACAAGAGACAAAACATAGCGATCGAAAACGACGCCAGACCTGAGATATAAGAGAAGGTCCCTGTAGCCCGGACGAAATTGCCCGCGGTGGCGATATCCGCCGAACCCGAGGTGTCCCACGCGTACCGATTGACGGGGCTATCCAACGCTCCGAAATATTGCAGCAGGCCTAGACCGGCGATCACGACGCTGAACAGGATGGCGGCCTTCGCAAGGCGATCCGTCACGGCTTCGGTCAAATAACTGCCGAAGTGAATCGCGAACAGCGGCCACAACACGGCATTTTTAAAAACGACCAGCGCTCCGATAGGGAACCGGACCAGGCCCAGCAGAAGCGCGGGCGTCAAGCACAGCGCGATACCCAGCACGAAGGGCAGCAGGTGGTTGCGCAGCGGAAGACGCCGCTTGGGGCGATAGTTCACGAGAAACAGCGCCGCCAGCACGTCCTTGGCGAAATAAGGTACGGCTTGAAGGCTGGCAGGGAGAAGCCATTTGCGGGCGGCTCCCTCGAACACGATCGCAGCAAAGATGGCTACAGCCCACCGCAGCACCAGCCGGTCATGGTAAGGCAGGCGGGCGGCCTGCGCGCGGGCTGCAAGAACATTAGACGGCGACAGGTTCACGCCGTGCACCTTGGGCGGCCTCCAAAATCAGGGCTTTGTGTTCGGCGACCATGTGCTCCAGGCGGAAAAGGCGCTGCGCGCGCTCGCGCGCCGCGTTTCCGATCCGGCGGCGGAAGTCGGGATCGGTCAATTGGATCATTTTGTCGGCAAGATCCTCGGCGTCACCGGGCCGGAACTTCACGCCGCCGCTTCCCACAACCTCGCCGAGCCCGCCGATATCGGCCGCCAGCACCGCGCGCCCTCGCGTCATCTGGTCCATGGCAGAGAGCCCCGCGGTCTCCTCCCATATGGAGGGCATAACGACAACGTCCACCGCTTCCAGCTCGCGCTGCAACTCTTCCCCACTCAAAAATCCGGTGAACTGAATGTCGCGGAGGCCGAGTGCTTCTGCCTGACCCTCCAGAGAGCTTCGCAAGGGGCCATCGCCGACGAATTTGAGATCGAACTCCACACCCTTTCTCCGGAGATGGGAGGCTGCCGTTAAAAGAATGGGTAACCCTTTTTCTTCAACAAAACGGCCGATGTAAGCGAAGCGAGTCCGAGGGGAGTTGCCAGATTCGCTGTGCGTCTTCGGGCATGAGGCATTCGGCAGTCCGTGGTAAATGACGGTTGCGGGCTGGAGCCGAATGCGGGTGGAGACGTGCTCCGACACGGGAATGTGAACGGCCGCGCGCGAACATATCCACCGGCGAAGGAGGGTAAGCCCCAATTGCATCCCGGCGCGAAATAGAGAGTGATCTTTTTTGAGGCATCGCCCGCAGTGCCGGTACTGTTTTCGCAGGAACGCCTGATCGCAGACGCCGCCGCGTGTTTTGTCGAGCAGTAAGCCATTGGGACACGCGGCCTGGTACCCGTGATGCTCGACGAAAAAGGGCTTTTGGGCGAGCAGCGAGAGAATCATCGGCGCCAATGACGGGCCGGCGATCAGGACGGCATCGGCCCCGCGAATCACCTTCCAGAGGCTCCATAGGCTGGGGCGCCGAAACAAGGTGTAGGCAGTCTTCCCTTGGTCAAGTCCCGGCGTCTGGGTCGCGAGAGTAACCTGAAACTGAGGTGGACCCCATCGTTTGGACAAAAAAACGGGCGTCCTTAGATGGTGAAGCGGGCTAATTCTGGAGGCGGCCGTGAGGCCGCCGTCCATTCCGGGCTTGAATCGGCGCTCGGGT
>Ga0070739_10002638_pt1 | contig 23599 bp, 24 predicted proteins | sample Coa_R1_7_FD_66445 | JGI IMG/M metagenome (GOLD analysis project Ga0070739, IMG submission 66445) | Surface soil microbial communities from Centralia Pennsylvania, which are recovering from an underground coalmine fire - Coalmine... | ecosystem: Environmental > Terrestrial > Soil > Unclassified ... | reverse complement strand
CTCGAGCCCGCGTTGACGCAGCGCCTCGCAGAGCGCCGCGGTGCGGCGGTCCTGCCAGACGACCGCGTTGCACAGCGGCGTTCCGGTCGCGCGTTCCCAAAGCAGCGTGGTTTCGCGCTGATTGGTGATGCCGATAGCCGCGATGTCGTTCGCCGAGACTCCGGCGGCGCGCAGCGCATGCGCCGCCGCTTCGTATTGCGACCGCCACAGATCCTCGGGGTCGTGTTCGACCCAGCCGGGCTGCGGAAAATGCTGAGGAAACTCGGCTTGCGAAAACGCGCGGACCTCGCCGTGTTCGTCGAAAACGATCGCGCGGGAACTCGTCGTGCCCTGATCGAGCGAGAGGATGAGGGACAAGACCGGAAGGCCTTACTCGACGGCGATACCGTCGCCGCCGCGCACCTCGCCGATGACGGCGCAAAGCGCGCGCGATCCGCGCAGCGCATTCTCGAACGTCGAAAGACGATCGGGCGGCAAGCTGACGAGCAGACCTCCGGAAGTTTGCGCATCGGAAAGCGCAAGCGCAAGCGCAGTGGGAACGCCGGAAGCAAACCGCGTGAAAGCCGCGTGCGCGTCGGCATTGTCGCGCGTGCCGCCCGGAACGGCGCCTCGCTCGACGAGCTCGAGCACGCCGGCGTGCAGCGGCACGTCTTTTGCCCGAATGCAAAGCGCGACGTTCGATGCGCGCGCCATTTCCCGCGCGTGTCCGAGCAAACCGAAACCGGTTACGTCCGTCGCGGCGTGCGCACCGGCAGCGTGCAATGCCGCGCCCGCGCGATCGTTCAGTGCGGCCATCCATTCGATGGGCTCGCGCATCGCATCTTCGCCGATGAAATCGCGTTTGAGGGCGGTCGACAGAATGCCCGTCCCGATCGGTTTGGTAAGAACGAGAATGTCGCCGGGACGGGCATTCGCGTTCGTAACGATGCGGTTCGGGTCGATGGTTCCCACGACGGCCAAACCGTACTTGGGCTCGCTGTCTTTGATCGTGTGGCCGCCGATGATCGCAACGCCGGCCTGCTGCGCGATCGATGCGCCGCCGTGCAGAATTTGCTCCAAAATCGACGCATCGAGGGTCTCGATCGGGAACGCGACGACGTTGAGCGCGCTGATCGGCGTCCCGCCCATCGCGTACACGTCCGAAAGCGCATTCGCCGCGGCGATTCTTCCGAATTCGTACGGATCGTCGACGATGGGCGTGAAGAAGTCGACGGTCTGCACGAGCGCGAGATCGTCGCGTAGTTTGTAGACGCCTGCGTCGTCGGAGGTGTTGTAACCGACGAGAACGTTCGCGTTTGCGGTAACGGGCAAGCGGCGCAGGACCTGCGCCAGCTCGGCGGAGCCGAGTTTACTCGCTCAACCCGCGCACGACGAAAGTTCGGTCAGCCGGACGTGCTTGAGCATGGGTGCTTGCTTCGACGCGTCGAAGCAAGCACCCGTGAAAAAGAATCTGCTGTTCATTCCCGGCCCGGTAACCGTGTCCGAAAACGTGTTGGCGGCGATGAGCAAGCCGCTGATCGACCATCGCGGTCCTGCGTTCGCCGCGCTGGCGGAACGGATCGATCGGGGATTGCGCGCGATATTCGGCACGCGCGACGCCGACATCTTACTCCTGGGCTCCTCCGGAACGGGCGGGCTCGAAGCGGCGATTGCATGCGCGTTTTCTCCCGGCGACGCGGTTCTTGCCGCACCGGTCGGCGTCTTCGGACGCCGCCTGATCGCGATCGCGCAGACGTACGGTATCGCAGTGGACGTGGTGGAGACGCAGCCGGGGCACGCGCTCGATCCCGCGACACTGGCGGAACGCCTGCACGCGGACGGCAAGCGCAAGTACAAGGGAATTTTGCTCACGCACAACGAGACGTCTACGGGCGTGCAAAACGACATGGCGCGCATCGCGCCGATTGTTCGCGAGCACGGCGCGCTGACGATCGTCGATTCCGTCAGCGGCATGGGCGCGAGCGAGTTTCTCATGGACGAATGGGGATACGACGTCGTGGTGAGCGCTTCGCAAAAAGTGCTCGCAGCGCCGCCGGGCGCCGCGATGGTCGCGGTGAGCCGCCGTGCTTGGAGCGCCATCGAATCGTCGAAGACGCCACGCTTTTATTTCGATTTGCTGAAAGCGCGCGAATTCGCGCGTCAAGGACAGACGCCGTGGACTCCGCCGGTTTCGGTGCTTTTCGCGCTCGACGCGGCGCTGCAGCAATATCACGCGGAAGGTGCCGCGCACGTTTGGCAGCGTCACGAAATGTACGCGCAGGCGATTCGTGCGGCATTCAGTGCGCTGGACTTACCGGTTTTTTCGCAACCGGACGCGCATTCCGTGACGGTGGTCGCGGCAAGCGTGCCGACCGGTGTGGACGCCGCGGCGCTGCTGCGAAAGCTTCGCGAGGAGCGCGGCGTTTCGCTTTCGGGCGGTCAGCTGGAACTCAAGGGCAAGATCGTTCGGATGGGCACGATGGGCGACGTTTCGCAAACCGACGTGCTCGGTGCGCTCGGCGCGCTCGAGATGGCGCTTCTACAATACGACGTGCCGGTGCACGTGGGAGCCGGAGTGCAGGCGGCGCTGCGCGTGTTTTTGGGGACTAAACCCGATGGCGCGCGAACGCCGGCTGCAGCAAGCCTCGCGCAAACCACGGCAGCGTCGCACTGATCGCGTCGTCGACGCGCCCGTTCGGGCTCGTTAGCGTCTGAACCAGCGCCGAACGGTGCAGGTCGGCGCGGATGTCGCGCGAGAGCGGAAAAAAGAGCGCAACGTACAGCAGCAGCCAAAGCGCGATAACCGCTTTTGCTGCGCTTACCGCTGCGCCCGCAAGCGCGTTTCCCAACCCGAGGACCGGCAGCTTCGCGACGACGTTCAAAGCGCGCGCGAGCAGCATGACGCCCGCGTACGTCAGAATGCCGACGAGAAACAAGCCCACGACGTGCGCCGAACCGGGGCCGAGGTGCGCCCAGCGCTGAAGCGGCTCGTCGAACGCACCGCCGTAAAACCAAGGCGTGACCAGCGCGAGCACAAGCGCTATCGCGCCGGACAACTCCAGGATGAAGCCGCGCTTGTACCCCTTGAGCAAAGCGATCAGCACGACCGCGCCGATGATGAGGTCCGGCCAGAGCAGCTGCACGAAGGTTACGTTCGCAACGTGGCGCCGAGTTCTTCGCGCAGCGCTTCCAGCGCAATCACTATCGCCGCATCCGCCTCTTCGTCGGTTATCGTCGCATCGAATCTTTGCAGCGTTACGCGCACGGCCAAACTTTTCTTCTCCGCACCGATCTGTTCGCCGCGATACTCGTCAAAGGTGCGCGCCCCGGTGCACAGCGCGCCGATCGCGTTCGCGACGACTTGCTCGACCCTGGCGGCGGGCAAGTCGATCTCGCACAACAGCGCGAGGTCCCGGTACGTCGACGGGTACTTCGAGGGAACCTGATAAAGCGGCGAGCGATACTCCGGAATGCGCTGCAGATAGAGGCCGCACGCATACACGGGCAGCTCGACGTCGAACGCCGCGGCCACGCGCGGGTCCGTCTGTCCCATGAACGCAACCTCCCGGCCGTCGAGCAGGATCGCCGCCGTCTTCCCGGGGTGCAGTCCGTTGCGCTCGTCGGCGGCGAACTCGAAGTCGCGGCGTCCCGTAAGCGCGTGCAGCAGCGCTTGCGCATCGCCTTTGAGCGCAAGAAAGTGCGTATCGCGCCACGGCGGTTCATCGAGGGCAGGCGCGGTGAAGCCGAACGCCGCCATCGCTATTTCGAGCGGTTTGTCGTGTTCGCGATAGAAGACGCGGCCGATTTCGAACGTTCGTATCGGCGTTCCGACGCGCGCATAGTACTCGAGATGCGCGGTGCCCATCGCAAAGCGAAGGTAACGCTGATCTTCGGAAAGCGGATTGAGCACCTCGACCGGCGCGAACGTCGGCTCGACTCCCGCGCGGCGAAGCCGTTCGAACACCTGCGGGCCGTGAAGCGAATACGAAATGATTTCGCGGTATCCCAGTCCGGCAAGCGTGCGCGCGATGCGCTTTTCCAAATCGAAGTCGCCGCTCTCGATGTCGTGCGAGGCCAGCGGCGGAATCGCCGCCTCGATGCGATCGTAACCCGCCATGCGGGCTACTTCCTCGACGACGTCGGCGGCGATCGTCACGTCGCGCCGCCAGCGCGGAGCGGTGACGATCAGCGTGCTCTCGTCTTTCGCGTTCGCCGCGAACCCGAGGCGATCGAGCATCTCGCGAACCTGCGGGACCGGCAGCTCGTAGCCGAGCAAACGTTTCACGTCGCGCAGCGGAAATTCGACGACGCTTTCGGGATCCGGCGCGCCTTCGATCACCAGCGGACCGGCCTGCGCGCCTTGCGCTGCGAGCAGCTGCGCCGCGCGCTTCGCGCCGTCGACGGCCAGCGCCGCCGGCAGCGTCTTTTCGTGCCGCGTGCTCGCCTCGGAGCGGAAGCCGTGACGAGCGCTCGTGCGCCGCACGCGCGCGCCGGAGAACGTGGCGGCTTCCATAAGAATGCCGCGCGTCTGTTCGGTGACCTCGCTGAACGCGCCGCCCATGAGACCGGCAAACCCTTCGGGTCCGCTTTCGCTCGCGATGACCAAGTCGTTCGAAGAGAGCTCGTGGCGCTCGCCGTCGAGCGTCGTCAGCGTTTCGCCCTCGCGCGCGTCCCTTACGATGAGGTGCTTGTTCGGAATCTTCGCCGAGTCGTAAAAATGCGTGGGCTGCCCCGTTTCCAACATGACGTAGTTGGAAATGTCCACCAGGGTGTTGATCGGCCGCTGTCCCGCAAGAGCGAGGCGAATTCGCATCCATGCGGGTGAATTTCCGGCACGCACGCCGGCGAACTCCTGAAGCGCGAACAGCTTGCAGTCCGGCGATGCGATCGTTACGCGCGCCTCGCTTGCGAGCGTGGCGGGGACTTCGCGTGCCGGCGGAAGCCGCAGAGCGACGTTTTGGTACGCGGCAAGTTCTCGCGCCAACCCTATCATCGACATGGCGTCGACGCGATTGCTCGTCACCTCGACGTCGAGCACGGCATCGCTCAGACGGAAATATTCGACGACGTCCGTACCCGGATGCACGTCGCTTTCGAGCTGCATGATGCCGTCTTCGAACCACTCGGCGGGAAGGGCGAGCTCGTCCGCGGAGATCATCATGCCTTCCGACTCCACGCCTCGCATTTTGCGCCGTTCGATCTTGAGATTCGGCAGTTGCGCTCCGATGGTTGCCACCGGAATCGTTTGGCCGGCTCGCACGTTGGTTGCGGCCGTGGCGATCGTCAGAAGCGAACCGTTTCCGACGTTGATTTTGCCGACGTGGAGGCGATCGGCGTTCGGATGCTTGTCGAGCTGCTCGATGCGGCCGGCTACGACGCCGGTTACGATGGGACGCTCTTCGATCGCATCGACCGGGAAACCGATGTGCGCCAGTATTTCCGCGACTTTTTGCGGATCGTCCGGCAAATCGACGTAGTCGCGAAGCCAGCCTAGCGGGACGCGCAATTCAAGCTCCGTTCAAGCAATCTTCGCCGCTGAATTTGCGTTGCGTGGACGCCGGATGCTTCGCCAGCAGCTCGCGCGAACGGCTCGGACGGGGAACCAGCGTTCCGCCGCAGTTCGGGCAGATGCCGGATAAACGTTGTGTCGCGCACCGCCGGCAGAACGTGCACTCGAAGGAGCAAATGTACGCCTCATTCGCGTCGGGCGAGAGCTCGGTTCCGCAGCATTCGCAGTCCGGGCGCATTTCAAGCATAACCGTCTCTACGCCAGCTGGTACAAGAAACCCGGATCGTTTTCATAAAAACGCCGGATGTCGTCGACGTCGTAACGCACGAGCGCCATGCGTTCGACGCCGAAGCCGAACGCCCAGCCCGAGTACACGCCCGGATCGTATTCCATCGTGCGAAGCACGTTCGGATGCACCATGCCCGATCCGCCGAGCTCGATCCATCCCGAACCGCCGCACATGCGGCAGCGTTTCGCGTCCGCCTGGTTTCGTTCGCCGCCGCATAACGGACACGTGGTGTCGACCTCCGCGCTGGGCTCGGTGAACGGAAAGAACGACGGCCGGAATCGGACCTGCTGATCCGGACCGAACACCTCGCGGCACATGCCGGTGAGCATGCCTTTGAGATGGCCCATCGTCACGTTTTCCCCCACGAGCAGCCCTTCGATTTGGTGAAATTGAAAAAGATGCCGCGCGTCGACGGCGTCGCGACGGTAACACGTACCGGGCACGACCACCGCAACCGGTGGGCGGTGCTGCTGCATCGTTCGAATTTGCATGGGCGACGTGTGCGGGCGCAGCAAAAGCGTGTCCGTCAGAAAAAACGAGTCGAAACCTTCGCGTGCCGGATGATCGGGCGGGATGTTGAGCGCGTCGAAGTTGTAGTATTCCGGTTCGATTTCGGGACCGAGCACCACGGCGAACCCGTGCCGTTGAAAATAGCGGCACGCGTCCGCGATGACGCGGCGAACGGGATGGATCGAGCCGCGCGGCGTTTCGACGGCAGGAAACGTAACGTCGATGCGCGCGGAAAGTTGCGCGTCGAACGCGCGCGCTTCCATGCGTGTACGCGCCTCTTCGAGCGCGCGTTCCAGCTCCTCGACGGCCTCGTTGATCACTTTCCCGGCGGCGGGCCGATCGGACGGCGGCAGCCGGCCGATGGAGCGGCGCAGTGACGTGATTTCTCCGCTTCGGCCCAAAAACGTCACGCGCACGGTTTCGAGTGTTTCTGCATCCTCGGCAGCGGCCAGAGCTGCATGAAAACGTGCCCGCAAATCGTCGAGTTTCCCGGTTAACATAAAGCGCCCGGAGATATTCCGGGCGCTTATCGGCATTCTTCTTCGACGGCGAGGTCAGGTGGCGGGAGCCTGAGACGGGTGCAATTGCCGGTAAATCAGATAGGCGTTGATCGATCCCGTGTCTTTGAAGAGTTTCCAGAAGAATTCGGAGGTCGCCATTGGGTCCGCGTGTCTCCTTCTCTATGACGTTTGGCTCCGCACGCCCCGTGCGAATGGGTGCAGTATAACATGCGACTTTTCCACAGGGTAGTCTTGACTTTTCGACCCAAAATCACTGTCTTGACACGGCCGCCGAAAAGGGTTTTTCGGTCAAGCTTTCGCGGGCTTGACTGCTTCGTAAAGCGCGATCGAGCCTGCCACCGCGGCGTTGAGACTCTCGGCCTTGCCGGTCATCGGAATGCTCGCCAGGCGCGCGCAAAGCGCGCCCCAGCGGCCTAGACCGTGCCGCTCGCTCCCGACCGCGATAATCGCGCGCTCGCCCCAAGTCAGCGTGGGCAGGGGTAAGCCGTCGGTGCTCAATCCGGTAACCGGCCACGCCGCCGCATACGGCTCCAAGACCTCGGGGTCCGCGGTCGCTGCCGGCACTCGGAAGAGCGCACCCATCGCGGAACGCACCACTTTGGGCAGGTACAGCTCGGCGCCCAGCGAGCCCGCTATCACGCCGCGTACGCCGAACGCCTCCGCCGCGCGCAGCAGCGTGCCCACGTTTCCCGGATCGGCGACGTCGGCCAGGAGCAGCACGATTCCGGCGCCGTGCAAGATATCGGCCACGCCGCGCAGCCGAAGCGGCGCAACCGCGACGATGCCGGACGGCGTTTCCACGTCGGATATACGGCGCATCGCGCGTTGCTCGACGATGTACGCCGGAACGCCCTGCGCTTCGAGGCGTGCGATCAGCGGTACGCTATCGTAAGCGTCCTGCGTCGCGTAGAGCGATTCGATGCTTATGCCGGCGTCGTGCGCTTCGCGCAAAAGCGTGGGGCCTTCGAAGGAAAAACGCCCGTGCTGCGTGCGTCCTTTTTTCGAGAGCAGCTCGCGAGCGAGCTCCAGCCGCGCGCTATGCGCGCCGAGCGGCGTAGGCACGCAGCGCAATCATCGCGATGCCCGAAACGATCGCGGAGATCATCACCGCGATGCGATCGTTGAAGTGATGCGGCACGACGTATTTGAGCATGAGCACCGTGACGACGATGAAGATCGCCGCCCATACGAGCAGCCAAAGAAGTTCTTGCGCGATCGAAGATTGGGAGCTCGGCACGGCCCCCTACTCTTACGAGGCCCCGGCGCGGTATTCCGTCAAACGAGTAGCCATGAGTGGAGATGCCTACCTCGTGCGTTCCTCACAAGAGCTTTACAAAGGCCGGGTGTTTGCGGTGCGCGCCGACACGATTGAAATGAACGGGCGCGAGCAGCGCCTGGACATCGTGGAGCATCCGGGCTCCTATGCAATCGCGGCACTGCCGGCCCCCGATCGCTTGGTGCTGGTTCGGCAATATCGTCATGCCGCGCGACGTCCTTTGTGGGAAATTCCGGCCGGTACCGCGGAAGCGGGCGAAACGTGTGAAGCGGGCGCGCTGCGCGAACTTCGTGAGGAAACCGGGTACGCGGCCGGTTCTTTGGAGCTGCTGTGCAGCGTTTTCCCCACTCCGGGCTATTGCACCGAGCGCGTGCATCTGTATGCCGCGCGAGAATTGCGTGAGGGGCCTCAGCAGCTGGAAGAAGATGAAAGCATCGACGTGCGCGAAGTAACGTTCAAGGAAGCTTGGAGCATGCAAGCGAGCGGCGAGATTATCGACATGAAAACGCTCTTGGCGCTCGCGTGGCTGGCCGGCCGACGATAAAGTAGTTTTTTTAAGAGTCGATAATCCATCTACGAACCCGCCACGGAATACGCTAGTGTAGCGTTTAGTAACTGTGGCGATTCGCCATGGAGGTAGAAGACGCGTGGAGACCCCGCGGGATATCAATGCGGTTCTAAAATATTTGCTTTCAGATGGCAAGGATGCCGGAGTACCGTCCGTGTTAGCACCCGAAGATGAGGCCTATCTCAACAAGCTCATTGCAGCGGTGCGCGCGGGCAAACGCGCCGTCTTGATCGTCGAAGATTCCGACGACAAGCTCAAATACATGTTCAGCAACGCATCGCGCGCGGAAGCCGTGAGCATGCTGGGAAAAGTGATTGAGGCAACGGGGCGGCGGCTGGCCAACGGCGACGACTAGAACCTTTCTGTAGAACACCAGAACATCTCATAAACCGGACCATCCTATTCGTCCGGGAATCTTCAACTTTTCGCGCAAGCCCGGAAGCGGGCGATTGGGATGGTGCGGTTCTCTAGCCGTACGGCTCTAAGAAGAGTCCGTCGATTTTTCCATCCGGCGCGAGCGTGAAATCGAAACGATACGCGCCCTTGCGAAATTTCACGTCGAACACGTACACCGTATCCGCTGCGCGCTGGTAGCTTTCGGCCGGCACGAGCGAAACGAGCGGCCCGAATGCCGCAAAATCAGCCCGGTGTACGACCTGGTCGCTCAAGTATTGGCTGAACGAGGTCGTGAGCTGCGTGCGGTCGATGTCGACGCGAGCGAGCCGCCCGAGCCATTCCGCCGCGCGGTCCATGATCGTGTTGCCGAAGTGCGCGGGCGTTTGCGGCGCGACGACGTCCAAAATATGATTCGCCAAGCGTTCGGGCTGAATCGTCGTCTCGCCGTGCAGAGAATCGGCGTTTGCCAGCACGATGACCGCGATGTGCTGGTCCGGCAGCATCGCGTTCATCGAGTGAAACCCCGGGAGCTGTCCGTTTTGCCAGACGTAGCGCTGTCCGCCGCGCTGGTCCACGACCCAGCCCATCCCGTACGGTAACTGACCCGGCAGCGCGTTCGGCGTCCACATTTCGCGGACGGAATCCACGTTCAGCAGCAGCGGCAACCCGATGTCCCACTTCGCGAGGTCTTGCACCGTCGTGACGAGATCGCCGCTGCCGAGCAGCCAACTGGGATCCCACGTGCGGACGTGCACGAATTTGCCGTTCTCGCGCGTGTAGCCGAGCGCATGGCGCGGTGAAATGCCTTGATCGCCCGCCAAGAAACTCGAGGTCATGATCAGCGGCTGCAAGATTTGCGTCGAGTAGAAGACCGACAACGGTAAGCCGCTAACGCGCTGCACGATGACGCCCGCCAGCAGATAGTTGAAACTGCGATCTTCGAACATCGTTCCGGGCGGCGACTCCATCTGCAGCGAGTTGGCCGCCTTCAGAAGATCCTCGATCTTTACCGGGCGCGTGAGATCGTGCGGGATTCCCGGTGCGGTGCGCACGTCGGGAAGACCCGACGTCTCCCGAAGCAAGTCGCGAATTTTTACGTCCTTCGCGATGCTCAGTTCGGGAATGTACTTGGTGATTTTGTCGTCCAGAGAGAGCTTGTTCTGCTGCGCCAGCAGCAGCACGCAGGCCGCCGTAAACTGCTTTGAGAGCGATCCGGCGTAAAACTGCGTCCCCGGATCGATCGCGCGCTTCGTCTGCACGTCGCCGTAACCGAAGCCCCGGGCGTAGACCAGCAGACCATCTTGAACGACGCCGATGGCCAAGCCCGGCGTGCTGCCCGAGCGCAGCTCCGCTTGCGCTATCGCGTCGATAGCATGCGCGGTCGCCGGTGTGAAAGGCGGCGCGGAGGGAGGCGCCGCGAGCGGCGTCGGGGCGGGCGTCGGCTGCTGCGCAAACGCGGCAACCGGCGCCAAAACCAGAGCAAAAAGGGTGCAGGCGATCCCGGTTCGCATGATGCAGACGTTCTAACGAGCGCTATGCGGGGCCTTGCTTAACCGTTCGGCTGCGCGTGCGCGGGTCAAACGCGCATCACCAAAACCGCAATGTCGTCCCGTTGCGGAGCGTCGAGTACCGCATCGATGATTGCCTGCGCGGGATTGGGTTCGTTCAAGAAAGCCCGGTCGCTCAGCACGTCGTGCAAGCGCCGCTCCGCCGCAATCACGTCACGTCCGTACTCGACGAGGCCGTCGGTGAAAAACACGGCGCCGGCACCCGGCTCCAGTTTGACGCGCCGATAATCGAGCAGCACTTCGTCGAAGGCTTCTCCGAGCGGCGGCCCCATGCCGTTGAGCATGTCGAGCGAACCGCTTTCGTGCACGACGATCGGCGGCGGATGCCCCGCCAAGCTATAGATGAGCTCCTGCGTGTGCGCGTTATAGACGCCGAAGAGCGCCGTGATCATGGGATGCGCGTGTTCGAGCATGACGACCCGGTTCGCGTGCGCGAGCACCTCTTTCGGTCCGTGCGCGTCCAGCGCCGCGGCGCGGATGGCTTGGCGCGCGACGCCCATCGTCACCGCAGCTTCGACGCCGTGCCCGGCAACGTCGCCCATCGACAACGCGTAGCGCCGGCCTTCGAGCGCGAACGCGTCGTACCAATCGCCTCCGACGGCTTCGCCTTGCCGCGCGGCCGCCGCGGCGTATGCGGATGCGAACCGTACGTCCTTGTTGGAGGGCAGCGAAACGGGGAGCAACGCGCGCTGCAGCGTCGTAGAGACGCGATGCTCGCGCGCAAAGGATTGCGCATTCTCGAGCGCCGCGGCGCCGCGGCGGCCCAATTCGAGCGCGGTTGCGACGTCGACTTCCGTGTACAGACGCGAAGAATCGTCCGACGCGATGCCGAGCACGCCCAGGATGCGATCGCGGCTGTAGAGCGGCACGATTACGCCCGCGCTGTAGCCGACGCGCCGGTAAACGCTGCGGTGCTGTTCGTCCGGAACGACGTATGCGACGGTTCGTTCGTCGACTTGCTGCAGTAACTGCGGCTTGAGCGATCGATACACCGCGGGCGGCCCGATGTCGGCGTCATTGTTGTACACCTCGCGGCCGCACAGCTGCGCGAGCAGCTCTTCCTTTTGCGGATCTTGATGCGCGACGACGCTGGGGTGCAACTGCCCTCGCGCGTCCGGTACGTCGATCTGGCACCACGTGCCCAGAGATGAAACCGCAAGGCGCGCGATTCGCTCCAGCGTCGTGCCCACGTCCAGCGTCGAAGCGAGCACGTCGCTCGCCAGCGCAAAAAATGCTTGCTGCGCCTCCGCGCGTTTTTGTTTGTCGATGTCCGTAGCCGTGCCCAGCCAGCCGGTAATCGCGCCGTTTTCATCGCGCACCGGTATGGAACGGAACAGATACCAGCGATACTTGCCGTCCTTTCCGCGATAGCGGCATTCGTCTTCGAAGGGCTCGCCCGAGCGCAGCGTGCGCTCTCGCTCCGCCTGCAAACGGGCCGCGTCATCGGGATGCACGACGGCCTGCCGGCCGCGGCCGCGATTTTGGTCTTCACTCAGCCCGGTGTAATCCAGCCAGCGTTTGTTCGCGTATACCGCGCTGCCGTCGGGAGCGTCCAGCCACACGAACGCGGGAATCGCCTCCGAAATGAGGTGATAGCGGCGTTCCGATTCCCGGCTCTGCGTTGCGTCGACGTAAACGCAGATCGCGCCCTCCACGACTTCGTCGACGTCGCGAAGCGGCCACGCAGAAGCGACGAGATCGAAGCGGCGACCGTCGGCGCGCGAGAGTTGAACGTCGAAATCGACCACCTCGATGCCCTCGCGTGCCGCCCGCTGAAGCGGCAGCTCGCGCGGTAAGAGAAACTGCCCCGCGAGCGTGTAGTGAAAGGTGGAGTCTCCGGCCAGTTCGCGGAAGGCGCGATTGCCTTGCACGCGTTCACATTCGCGATCGAACGCGACTGCAATGGGAATGGGCAGTCGTTCCAAAACGCCTAGCAGCCCGAGGACATAGACCTCGAAGCCGCGCGTCGCGCTTTGCATGGCCCTCGCGCATTCGACGAGCACGGTCAAAAGCCGTCTTTATGGCCTTACGCGTTGAAACTTGCTTGCGGTACGAGGCAAGAACGCCATGCGTAAATCAGCATGCAGCGCTCGCGATGCGTTTATCGATTTTTCATACTTGCGCTTTACGGTCGACTCATGATAAATGCACGTACTACCCCACGATTTGCGTCGGCTGCCGCTCTCGGCACCGCATTACTGGCCGGCTGTTCGGCGGCAGGATCGTCGGTCGCGCCGACGTCGAGCGCCGGCGCTCCCGCGCCGCGGGCCGGGACGGAGTCCCGCACGATATCGACGGCAATTCAGAACGGCGGATTGCTTTTCGTGACGGAGGCCGACAACAATGCGGTCATCATGTACCCCGAGAGCGGTACGGGGACCGCACCAATCGGATCGATCACGAGCGGCCTGGTGAATCCCGTGGCAGTAGCCGTCGATCTCTCCGGGAACCTCTTCGTGGCGAGCTTTTCGACTTCGACGGTGGTCGAATTCGCGCCGCCCTACACCGGCGCGCCCGCAGCGACGTATCAGATCGGTGCAAACCCGCCGATCGCTCTGACGACGGGGCCGGACGGTTCGCTGTTCGTTGCCGCAGGATCCGCCGTGCTCGAATTTCCGCCGAACCGGATGGTACCGTCGTCGAGGTTCAACGTTGCTTCGCCGGCCGGCTTGGCCGTGGACGCACGCGGCGATCTTTTCGTTTCCGACGCCGCGTCCAACGACGTTGAAGAATTCGCAGCGGGTTCCACGAAGGGAAAGCGGCTTGGGCTCACGGGCATCGAATCGATCGCGGGCATCGCGCTCGACCGCTCGCGGAATTTACTGGTCGCCGATCATGGGGTTTTGGAACCCTCACATAACGGCGCCGTCGATGTATTCGCCCCCGGCTCGACCAAGCCGTCGCGCAAGTTCGCATTCTCGCAAGACACGACGGCCGGCGTCGTGCTCGGCTCCGCCGCAGATCGCCTTTTCGTCGCCAACTTCTTGACTCAAGGGTACAACAAGTTGAGCGTGTTCGACGTAAACTATCCCGCCGGAACGACCGCGAAGATCGTTCCGGTTCTCGTGCGAGGCGCCGGCGGCATCGCGGTGAGCCCGAGAGCGGCGTTTTAGAGACTACTTGCGAGCGGCCTGTTTTGCCACCTTGAGCAGCGAGCCGAACGCGGCGGAATCGGACACCGCCAGTTCGGCTAACGCCTTGCGATTCAGCGTAACGCCCGATTTCTTCAGTCCGTTCATGAAGACCGAATACGTCAGGCCCTCTTTGCGAACCGCGGCGTTGATTCGGCTGATCCACAGCGATCGAAAATCGCGCTTGCGAACGCGCCGGTCGCGGAACGCGTAGGCCAGCGAATGCAGGAGCGCTTCGTTGGCGACGCGATAGTTGCGCCGGCGCGCCGCGCGAAACCCCTTCACGAGTTTCATCACTTTGCGACGGTGCTTGAGGCCGTGAAGCCCGCGCTTGATACGTGCCATTTCTTCCGGAGCCTCCCTTACACCAGATACGGGATCGTCGGCGCCAGGCGCTTCAGATCGCCTTTGAATACCGGCTGATCTTTGCGGAACTTGCGCTTGCGCTTGCGCGTGCGCTTGCTCATGATGTGACCGCAGCCGCTGAACTGGTGGCGGTGCTGAACGACCCCGTTCGCGCTGACTTTCACGCGTTTTGCGGTACCGCGGTGGGTACGGATCTTAGGCACTGGTAGGCTCCTTCGTCTTTGCATCCTCGCCGGCGGGCTTGTGGTTTCCGCGTTCCTTTTCGTGCTGCGAGAGGAACTTCGGCGGACCGGTAGGCACCGCGCGCGGCGCGAGGATCATGAACATGTTTTTTCCTTCGAGCTTCGGCTCGCGCTCGACCGTGGCGATGGGCGCCATGTCGGCGGACATGCGGTCGAGCAGTTTGCGCCCGAAACTCGTGTACGTAATCTCTCGCCCGCGAAACATGATCGTGACCTTGATTTTGCTTCCGTCGAGAATGAGCCGTTCGGCCATCCGGGCTTTGGTCTCATAATCGTGCGTCTCGATCTTCGGCCGCAGCTTCACTTCTTTCAATTCGAAGCTCTTCTGCTTTTTGCGGGCGTCTTTGTCTTTTTTCGACTGCTCGTATTTCAGGCGTCCGTAATCGGCGATTTTACATACCGGCGGCTGCGCCGTCGGCGAGACCTCGATCAAATCGAGGCCCGCAGTTCGCGCGCGCGCTAGTGCGTCTTCCGTCAGCATGATGCCGAGCTGACTTCCGTCCTCGTCGATCACGCGCACCTGACGAATGCGAATTTGGTCGTTTACTCTGAGCGGTCGAGCTATGTTTTGTACTCCCGTTGAAGAAAATGTCCGCGAGCCCGCATTTCGTCAAACGAAAAATGGGGCAGCCGAAGCGGCTACTCCATCCGGCGGCACCGGCCGGCGGCACCTCAGGAGAAGACCGGATCGCCCGCGGGCATCCGGTGAGGACCGGCCCCTTCGACTACGCTCGGGAGCGGGACCCTACTTCGGCTCAGGGATAGTACCATAGGCTCGGGACAGGCGCAAGCGAGCTGCCGACAAGCAAAGCAAACGAGCTCGGGCGGAAGTGACCAGGAGGGTCGCGGTTTTGACGTATAGGCAGCGGAAACAGAGCGGAATGCCCTTCGCGCGACGTTCACCGGAGGCGGCAAAGGCAGCGTTCGAACGCCTTACCTCCGACCCGTTGATACGCTATCCCGGCCGTCAATTTCCGTTAAGCGGTAAGGCAAACAAGCCGTTTTGGGAGTACGAAGCTTCGTCCGTGGACCGCATTTATTGTGGCGTCGATCTTAAAACTATGACGACCATCGTCGCGGTACGAAGTGACGTTACACGCCCCTAACTAGACGGCGTCCTCGGAAGCAGCGCGTTCGTCGCGTTTTCAATCGCGGCCGTCATGCGGTCGATTGCGGCTTGCTGCGCTTTCGAATCGCTTCCCGCGAACAGCACTTCCGGGTAACTCACGAACACGCGATCGACCGTGTGCAGATATTTGTTGAACGCCAGGCCTTCGGGCAAGTAAAACGCCGCGCGCGCCTGCTGCTCTCGAGCGGCAACGTTTTGCATCGACGCAACGTCGCCTGCGGCTTCCGCCTTTGCCATTTGCGCATCGGTAGAAGCCGCAGCCGTCTTGAAGGCCGCCAATGCGGCGGCGAGCCGCGTGAGGTTTGCCTTCCCCATCGTCGCGCCGAAGAGCATGGGCATGTCTTTCATCAGTTGTTCCGGAATTTCGGCGACGCGCAGCGGTTGGACCGCGGCGCCCGCCGCGCGCATTGCCTGCATCGCGGTTTGCTGCGCCGTCGCCACCGCTTCTTTCAATCCGGGATCGTACGTGCGCAATCCGTCGAGGTTGTCTTCGGCCGTGTGATGCGCGCCGAACGGTCCGTAGAACCCGTTCGACGAGCTCGGTACGCCGAGGATGTACGCGAAATTCTGGTGATCCGATCCGCCGGTGATCGCGTTGACGAGCGGACGGCGTTTGTCGTCATGGGCGCTCAGCGGAAGTCCGTCGGGTCCGCGCACGGCGTCCGCCGTCTGTTTGATGAAGGCGAAGAGTCCGGGCGAGGCGCTGATGACGAAAGGCGGCCCCGTGGTCAGCTGGTCCGTGTTGATGTATTGAAAGACGTTCGTTTTGAGCTGCGGTCCGTATTGATAGATGTACGACGCCGAGCCGAACAGGCCGAGTTCGTGTCCGTCCCAGGAGGCGAATTCGATCGTCCGGTTCGGCCGCCATCCGGCTTGCGTGAGTTTGTGAAACGCATCCGCGTCCTGCAGCAAATCGGTCGTGCCGCTGCCGGGATCGATCGCGCCGAACGTCATCGCGTCGCGATGACTGCCGATCATCACGATCGAATCCGGCTGCGTCGCGCCTTTGAGATCGCCGAAAACGTTCCAAATCGTGACGAGATGCCGCGTATATTTCGTGTGCACGTGCACGCGTTCGTTTCCGCCGACGTGCTGCACGAACTCGAACATCGGGTGCCACTCCTGCGGAACGACGGCGCCTTGCATCCCGGCGAGCAGTTCGCGCGCGACGCGCTGCGTGATGCTCATCTCCGGAATGGTGGCGTGCGGGACCTTATCGTACGGCAGATGCGCTGCACCGACGACCGGCGCTTGTCCCGGTAGCGTCGGGTCGCCGGGCGGCTGCGAGAGAAAGCCTGCCGGCGACATGCCGCCCATGCGCTCGGCCATGTTCGTGTTCTTGAAGTTGCCGTTCGGCCACATGGCGCCGCCGCCGAACCCTTGGGTGGCGGGATCCATGAATTCGAGAATGGCCGCCACGCCGCGGCTGCGCAGCTCTTTGTAAGCGTTGTACTTCGGATCGAATCCGCGCGCGAAGCCGCCGCCCGGCGGGCTCAGCCGAACGAGCACGACCGCGCCGCGCAGATTCACGTGCATGTCGCTCAGTTCGTCCAGGTCGTCCTTGGAAGCGGTGTTGACGTAATACAGTGGGCCGGTGACGTCGCCGTCGCCCGACGCCTCCAAGAAGGGCGGTCCGGCCATGCGTTCCCACTTGGTGTGCGCTCCCGGCGTGCCTTCGAGTAAATCGAACGGCTTGCGCACGGGCGCGACCAAGTCCAACCGCTGCTCGAGCGGTCCGGTGAACCACACTTGATACTTCACGACCCGCGTTGCGAAGCCGTCGCGTGCCAGGCGATCGCGAACGAACATCGCGGTCGCATAGTCGGCGGGCGACCCCGCGCGATGCGGCACCGACGAGAGGCGCAGCTCGATGGCGCGCGCGTTCTGCGCGCTCGGAACGGCGAGCATGATGCGCTCGTATTGCAATTCTTTCGCGACGGCCGGGCCGGACGCCCAGCCGATGATGCCGGACTGCGATGCCGAAGATTCGGCACCCAAAGCAAGCACACAAGCGGCAATCAAAGCCGCAAAACGATACGCGCGCATTCCTACCTCCACGAGTAGGATGCACTTGTTATGCGGGGCTGTTTTGTTCCTCGTGCAAGACTTTGCCCGTCTTCGGATCGATCTTTCGCTGCGCGTTGTCTTCCGTTGCCGCGACGATGATGCCCACCTCGTCGCGAATGGACGTGTACTTGTTGTGCGGCGTCTTGGAAGATCGCGGCTCGACCTGCCAAACGACGTCGCCTTTCTCGCTAACGCCGAAGATGTTTTGCGGATAGTCTTGGTCCGGCGGAACGCTCAGGAGCAACACGTTCACGCCTCCGATCTCCAAACGCTGTTTGATCGGGTAAGCCGGCAGGCTCGGAAACTGGCCAGTACTCATTGTGGGATCGTACCCGCGCCGGCCGCCGGTAAAAGCGTTAGTCCGAAAACGCCCTCCCATGCGCGCCGCAGCTCTTCGCCGGGCTCGCGGTCCAACACGAAGCAACGGCGCAGCCGCGGGATTTTGAAGCGCGCCGGATCTCGCAGCGCGAGCTGGGCACGATAGTGTTCGGCCGGCTGCGCCAGCACGGTCGCTTCGAGTTCGCGAATCAGATCGAGGCGTTCGCGCGGTTCGAACGCCGCGCTGTGCGCGATCGCCGTGCATCCCGCGAGCCACGGCTGGACGATTGCGAGGTCGAACCATCGTGCGTCTTGCGTTTCCGGCGCGTACCAAACGACGTCGGACGCGACCGTGCCGAGCGCGCTCTGCGCATCGGTTCGAGCCGCGTCCAGCTCCGCTCGATCGGGTGCATGCGAAGCGCGAAACGGCGCCGCAACTTGCGCGAGCGTATCCAATCGCGCCCAGCCTTCGCACTCCTCGCCGATGATGACGTAGCGCGTGTCCTCGGAAAGCCGGTCGCGCATTGCGTCGATTTGTGCGCGGCATTTCCGATCCGAGACGATCGTCGTGGCACGCCGAGCGTCGTCACGGCCGAGCACGACGCTCGCCCCGAGTGACTCGAGCGCGATGAGCGTGAAGACGCGTTTGGCGGTCATCGAAAGGTGAACGCAGACTCGTTCGTTTTGCTCCACGCCGAACGCGCGAAGCGCGGCCGCGTACTGCCCGGACAGGGTCGCGACTTCATCGAAGCCGTAATCGCGGCGATGGCCGTACCCGTCTACGAAGACGAGCGCCGCGCGCCGCTGCGGCGCGAGCTGCTCGAGCAGATCAGCAGTGCGCCAGCGCATCCTCGAACACGCGCAGCAACAAGTCGATTTCCGCCTCTTCAATGATCAGCGGGGGCGCCAGCCGCAGCACGTGTTCGTGGGTGTCTTTGGCGACGACGCCGCGCTCGAGCATCGCTTCCGAAAGCGCGCGCGCGGGCCGCGTAAGCTGCACGCCGACGAGCAAGCCGCGGCCGCGCACCTCCGTGACGAGCGGCGAAGCAATCGCGCGAAGACCCCGCATGATCTTCGCGCCGGCGTAGCGCGCTCGGAAGGCTAGATTCTCTTGGACGATGACGTCGAGCGCCGCGAGCGCAACCGCGCACGCCAAGGGATTGCCGCCGAAGGTGCTGCCGTGTTCGCCGGGACGAAAGAGCAGCAGCAAATCGCGATTCGCGAGCACCGCCGAGACCGGGTAATACCCGCCGCCCAGCGCCTTTCCGACGATGAGCACGTCCGGTTTTACGCCTTCGTGATCGCAGGCGAAGAGATCGCCCGTGCGCCCGAAGCCGGTTTGAATCTCGTCCGCCATGAAGAGCACGCGGTGTTCGCGGCACAGGCCCCAAGCGCGCTTGAGAAAACCGTCCGGGGGCACGATGACCCCGCCCTCTCCTTGAATCGGTTCGATCAGTACCGCGCAGGTGTTTTCGTTGATCGCACGCGCGAGCGCTTCGTAATCCCCGTAGGGAACGTGCACGAAGCCGGGAGTAAACGGGCCGAACCCGCGGCGGTATTCGCTGGTGGAGCTTGCGCTGATCGCGGCGGTCGTGCGTCCGTGGAAATTGTTGTCGAACACGACGATCTCGGCGCGGTCCGGCGCAACGCCCTTGATGTCATACCCGTAGCGACGCGCGAGCTTGATCGCCGTTTCGACGGCTTCGACGCCGGTGTTCATCGGAAGCGCCATCTCGTAGCCGCACAGTTCCGTCAGGCGCTGTAGGAATTCGGGAAGTCGATCGTTGCGCATCGCGCGCGAGGTCAGCGTTACTCTTTTCGCTTGTTCCACGAGGGCGGCGGCGATGCGGGGATGGCAGTGTCCCTGGTTGACGGCGGAGTAGGCGCTCACGCAATCGAGATACCGCTTTCCGGCGACGTCGTACAGCCAAACGCCTTGCGCGCGTTCGACTACGACGTCGAGCGGATGATAGTTGTGCGCGCCGTAGCGATCTTCGACCGCTATGAGCTCGCCGGCTCTGTCCTGAATATCGTGCATGCTGTCCGTGCCGCGCCGCGTGTGTTTACTTCGAAGATGGAAGGACCGCAGGGGCGCGAATCGCCTGCGTTCCAGGAACACTTGTTTGGCTCAGTTAAGGACGCTCCGCTCGGCTACCTCTTTTATGACGGACGATGTAACGTACGCAAGCGCTCAAGCACGTTTGGCGTGGTTCGAACGGCGCGACAGGCACGCTGAGGTCGCGGAAACCGGCCGCACCCTGGTGTTCGATCACGGGGGGCGCACAAAGCGTGCTACGCTGCTGCTGCACGGTCTTTCCGCCGGCCCCCGTCAGTTTTCGGCGATCGCCGCCGCGCTGCACGAACGCGGACAAAACGTCTTCGTTCCGCGCTTGCCGCGTCACGGCCACCGCAATCGCCTCTCCGAGGCGCTTGCGACGATGAACGCGGCGCAGCTGCAAGCTTGCGCAAACGACGCGCTTGCGGTCGCGCGCGGCCTCGGCGAACGCGTAACGATTGCGGGCTTTTCGCTCGGGGGATTGCTCGCCGCGTATTTGGGGCAAACGGCGCGCGTGCACCGCACCGTCGCGATCTCGCCGTTTCTCGGCGTTTCGCTCGTGCCCGATGTTTTCCGGCTTCCGCTGGCGCGCTGGGTGCTGCGCCGTCCGAACCGGTTTCTTTGGTGGGATCCGTTTCTGCGCGAGCGGCAGCTCCCCGAGCACGGGTATCCGCGCTTCGCAACGCATGCGGTCGCGCACGGCCTGACGCTCGCGCACCAGGTAATGGAAGCTGCGCGAGAGGCGCCGCCGCAGGCCGACGAGCTGGTGCTGGTGATCAACCCGCGCGACTCGACGGTGAACCGCCGCGCCGTCATGCGGCTTGCGGCACGGTGGGCCGCTCACAAATCAAACGCGGTGCGGCTCGAACGGCTGAGCGGATTGCCGCCGTTCGTGCACGACATCATCGAACCCAAGCGCTATCCGCAAGCGGCGCAGCGGGTCCTGCCGGTACTCGTGGAAATCATCGACGGATGAAGGCGCGCGTGCGTTGTGCTTGGCCGAAAAACGATCTCGCCGTCGCGTACCACGACACGGAGTGGGGTGTGCCGGCGCACGACGATCGGGTGCTGTTCGAATTCCTCGTTCTCGAAGGCGCGCAAGCCGGTCTGAGTTGGGACACGATCCTTCGCAAGCGCGAGCGGTACCGCACGCTGTTCGCGGGCTTCGAACCCGCTGCCGTCGCGCGTTTCTCGGAAGGGCGCTGCGAGCGAATCCTTCGCGATCCCGGAATCGTACGCAATCGCGCGAAGGTGTTCTCCGCGGTAACCAACGCGCGCGCCCTGCTTGCGGTGCGCGAAGAGTTCGGCAGCTTCGATGGGTACGTTTGGCGCTTCGTCGACGGACGCCCGATCGTTGCGCGCAGGCGAACGCCGGGCGACGTCCCCTCGAGCACGCCCGTTTCGGATGCGCTGAGCAAAGACTTGCGCCGGCGCGGCTTTGCGTTCGTGGGAACGACCATCTGTTATTCGTTCATGCAGGCCGTCGGCATGGTCAACGATCATTTGGAATCATGCTTCAGGCGCCGCCCGTAAATCCCGCGCAGTCGTACGCCGAAGCGCTCGAACGCGCGAAAGCCTTTGCGGCGTTGGACGACGATCGCATCCTGCCGCAGGCGCGCACCGTTTTGCTTGATCACGGCGAGCGCACGCGCCTATGCGTGGTGCTGCTGCACGGCTTCACCAACCATCCGGGTCAGTATCGTGAATTTGCGCCGCTTCTGCATCAGCGCGGCGCGACCGTGTTCGTGCCGCGCATGCCCGAACAAGGCGATCGCGATCGCTTGACCAAGCGCATGTCGCGCCTGACCGCGGAGGCGCTGCTGGCGCGCGCATCGCAAGCCGTCGACATCGCCTGCGGACTCGGCGAGCGCGTATGCGTTGCAGGGATCTCTTCCAGCGGCTTGCTGTGCGCGTATTTCGGTCAGTACCGCGCAGACGTCGCGCGCGCCGTGGCAATCGCACCGGTGTTCGCAGTGCTCCGGCTGCCCTACGCCGCGAGCCGGCTGCTCACGCGGGTGATGCTCGCTCTTCCCGACCGGTATCTTTGGTGGGATCCGCGCGCCAAGGAAAACCAGCGGCCCTCCACCGCGTATCCGTGGTTCTCGACGCATGCGCTCGCGCAAACGCTGCGCATCGGCGAAGACGTGTACGCGCAGGCCAAGCGCACCCCGCTTGCGGCATCTTCGGTCGTGCTCGTGACCAACGCGCAAGACCCTGCGGTAAATAACCGAGTTACGCACGCGGTGGCGCGGCAATGGGAGAAGCATCGCCGCGGAAGCGTGATCGAATTCACGTTCGCGAACCTGCCGCGAAATCACGACATCATCGAACCGGATAATCCGCATGCGCGCACAGACGTGGTGTATCCGCGCTTGATCGAGTTCATCTGCGCGACTGCGGAGCGCCTTAAAGTGTTCATAACGTGAATGGGATACGATTAGCGTACATGCTCAACAAACTTGCGATCATAGCATTCTTGTGTGCGCTGGCATCCGCGCTGGGCGCGTGCGGAGGCGGCGGCAAAACCTCTACTTCCTCCTCGCCGGCGCAAGGCGAAATAACCGCCGCCGGTTCCACCGCGTTGCTGCCGCTGGTCAAACAAGCGGCGCTCGATTACCAAAGCGCGCATCCCGGCGTCAAAATCAGCGTTTCGGGCGGCGGATCCCGGGTCGGAATCACCCAGGCCGCGCAAAAGGCCGTCGACATGGGCGATTCCGACATACCGGCGCAGAACGAGCCGAGCCTGGTCGATCATCGCGTCGCCGTCGTAAGCTTCGGCGTCGTGGTCAACCCGCACGCCGGCGTGAAGAATCTCACGCGATCCCAAATTCGCGACATCTTCACCGGCAAGGTGACGAACTTCAACCAAGTAGGCGGCGCGAATCAGCAAATAACCATCATCAACCGTCCGCGCAGTTCGGGAACGCGCGCCGTCTTCGTGAAGAAGCTTTTGAACGGGCAGCAGCCCGCGGAAAACGGCTTGACGCAAGATTCCTCGGGCACCGTCGCGACGATGGTCGCGCAAACGCCCGGAGCGATTTCGTATCTATCGATGGGATACGTGAAGCCGGGAGAACTGGTCGCCGTGTCGATTGACGGAACGCCGCCGACGGATGCGAACGTGGAAAGCGGGAAGTATCCGTTTTGGTCTTACGAGCACATCTTTACGAACGGCCAGCCAAGCGCCCAGGTCGCCGATTTCATCGCGTTCATCGAACGCGACCGGGCGCTGCTCAAACAGCTGCACTTCATTCCGACCAACGCGATGAAGGTCAAGTAACGCGGCGGTCTGCACGAAGCGCGTGTAGCGGAGACTCAACGATCCCTTTTTTCTTGTCGTTGACGTCGCCGTAGAATATCGCCCATAACTTGCAAGCGCATCTGTTCACCCCCGTGCTGCGATCGGTAATGTATCGATTTTCCCACGAAATATAAAATCAGCAAAGAGGCGACTAGCTGGACTTCGATCAGTTGGATGTCGTGGCGCCAGAAAACGAACAAAAATGCAGCAGCAATAGCAACGAAACCGAGTACGGCTCCTGGCCAAAAAACGCGGAACGGCACGTGAGGATGTCGACAATATGCAATTATAGCACCACCGAAACAGAGTGCGGTTATGCCATAAATTGCCCAGAATGTTGGGTCCACGCCCTTATCCATGAATGCATTTGTAC
>Ga0070739_10002634_pt1 | contig 23623 bp, 21 predicted proteins | sample Coa_R1_7_FD_66445 | JGI IMG/M metagenome (GOLD analysis project Ga0070739, IMG submission 66445) | Surface soil microbial communities from Centralia Pennsylvania, which are recovering from an underground coalmine fire - Coalmine... | ecosystem: Environmental > Terrestrial > Soil > Unclassified ... | reverse complement strand
GCGGCTCAGGCGTCCGCCCGGCCCGTCAGCTCCCGCCGCACCAGCGCCGCCCCCGCCACCAGCGCCTCCAGCTTCCTATACGCCACCTCCGGCGCTACATGCCGCAGCCCACAGTCCGGGTTCACCCACAGCCGCTCCGCCCCCACCACCTCCACCCCCCGCCAGATCCGCTCCGCCACCTCCTCCGCCCCCTCCACCCGCTCGTCCTTCACATCCACTACCCCCATCCCCAGCTCCCACCGCACCCCGTACTCCCGCCACAGCCCCAGCTCCCCCACCCCCCGCCGCCCAAACTCCAGTACCAGCTGGTCCACCTCCGCCCGCAGCAGCGCCGGGAATAGCGCCCGATAGCTCCCCTCCCACTGCGGCTTCCCATACCGATTCCCATAGCAGATGTGCAGCGCCACCCGCGCCCCCACCCCCGCCACCAGCACGTTGAGCACCTCCACCACCCACGCCACGTCTTCCGGGTACCCGCTCAGATACGGCTCATCGATCTGGAGCAGCTGCGCCCCCGCCGCCACCAGCGCCCGCAGCTCCGCATTCAGCACCCGCGCCAGCGCCAGCCCCAGCGCCCGCGGGTCCCCGTAGTACTCATCCCGCAGCCGCTTGACCAGCGTGTGCGGCCCCGGCAGGCAGTACTTCACCAGCCGATCCGTCAGCCGCTGGGCGAACTGAAACTCCGCCACCAGCCCCAGCGGCGCCTGCGGCAGCGGCCCCCGCACCACCGCGTCGTAGTAGTCGTAGTAGTAGGCCTTCTGGCGGCGGTCGATCTCCACCCCGGGCAGGCGCACCAGCAGGTGGTCCACCAGGTTATCGCGGCGCAGCTCCCCGTCGGTGACCACGTCCAGCCCGGCCCGCTCCTGGTCCTTGAGGGCGGCCTTGATGACGACGTCGTGGATGGCGTCGAGGGTGGCGGCGCTGAGGCGGCGCTGGTGGTAGTCGGTCTTGAGGCGCTCGAGCCATTCGGGGACGGCGTAGCTGCCGACCACCGCGGTGGGGAGGAGCCGCGGGGGTGGGGGCGGGGGCGGGCGCATCGCTGCTCACTCCTTCTGGCTGGTCGTGCGTGCTCCGATAGGGGGTCAAGCCGCTGGCTGCGGCGCGGGCCGGGGCGGGCGCGGGAGTAGACCGGCGGCCTCAACGACCCGTGCGACGCCCTCGTCCCAATCCATAGGCATGATGTGGATGCCGGCCACTCCTGGCAGGCGCCGCAGCCCGGCAATCACCTCGACCGCGATGCGGACGCCTTCTGCCGCTTGGTCGTCGGCGGCCCGCAGCCGCTCGATCACCCAATCGGGGACCACCACGCCGGGAATGTGGTCGCGGAGGAACTCCGCGGTCCGCAGGCGCCGCAGCGGGCCGATGCCGGCGAGAATGTAGGCCCGCTCGTGTAGCCCCTCGGCGCGGGCCAGCTCCAGCCAGCGGGCGAAGGGCTCGAGGTCGTAGACGAACTGGGTCTGGATGAACTCCGCGCCGGCGTCGATCTTCTTCGCCAGGCGGGCGACGCCGGCCTCGACGGGCTGCGTGTACGGGTTCTCCGTCGAGCCGATGAACAGCCGCGGGGCGGCGCCCCGCAGCGGCACCCCCGACCAGAAAGCGCCCTCGTCGCGCATCTTCCGCGCCGCCTGGATCAGGCGGATGCTATCGAAGTCCATCACTGCCTTCGCGTCGGGGTGATCGCCCGCGCGGGGATCGTCGCCGCTCAGGCAGAGGATGTTCTGGATCCCGAGCGCGGCCGCGCCGAGGAGGTCGCTCTGGAGGGCGATCTGATTGCGATCGCGCCCCGTGATCTGAAGCACGGGCTCCACGCCGGTGCGCTGCACCAGCACTGCCGCGGCCAGCGCGCACATGTGGACGCTGGCGCCGGTGTTGTCCAGGACGTTCACGGCATCGGCGTAGGGAGCTAGACGCTCTGCTTTGGCGCGCACGGCCGCGGCATCGGCGTTGCGTGGCGGCCCGAGCTCCGCTGTGACCGCGAACTGGCCGCTTGCCAGTACCTGTTCCAGGTGGCTGCCGATCCGCACCGGACGGGTCATCGGTACCGCTGCCTTCTCGAGGCGCACTCGGCCGACCGCCTAGGGGCGGCGGCCAGCGGCGCCGGCCTCGCCTTAGTTTACACTGGACCGTGCGCCGCCCGCTGTGCCGCTACCGCGTGTGCTCTAGCTTTCCCGTCCACGGTGCGCTAGACTCTCCACACCGATCGGCGTCGTGCCGCGCATGACTGCGCGGGGCGCCGGGGCGCGCCCTGATGCGCGCGAGCACGGCTCGTCCCAGCGGGAGGTGACCATGAAGGCGGTGGTGATCTACGAACACGGGGGCCCGGAGGTACTGCGCTACGAGGAGGTGCCGCAGCCCGTGCCCGGGCCGGGCGAGGTGCTGGTGCGCGTGCGCGCGGTCGGCGTGAACCGCACGCTAGACGGCGAAGTGCGCCAGCGCGGGGCCAACTTCCCGCTGCGGTTTCCCCATATCCTGGGGCCCGCGCCCGCCGGTGAGGTGGTGGCTCTAGGCGAGGGCGTGACCGGCGTGGAGCCGGGCCAGCGGGTAGTCGTCAATATGCTGCTGTACTGCGGCGAGTGCGCTGCGTGCCGCAGTGGGTGGGCCAACCGCTGCCGGCAGCTCGGGGTGTTCGGAGTGCACCGCCCCGGCGGCGACGCCGAGTACACGGTGGCGCCCGCGCGCAACCTCGTGCCCATCCCCGATACCCTCTCGGATATCGAGGCTACGGCGATGATGGTCATGTTTCCCACCGCCTGGCACCTCCTGGCCACGCGCGCGAACGTGCAGCCGGGCGAGACGGTGCTGATCATGGCGGCAGGCGGGGCGTTGGGCACAGCGGGCTTCCAGATCGCGAAGTATCTCGGGGCGCGCGTGATCGCCGCGGCGGGCGCCGACTGGAAGCTGGAGCGCCTGCGCGCCATGGGCGCGGACGCGACGGTGAACTACAACACCCAGAAGCTCTCGGAGGAGGTGCTGCGCCTCACGGAGGGGCGGGGTGCGGACGTCGTGTTCGAGAACATCAGCTCGCGCGAGCTGTTCCCCGAGAGCCTGGCTAGTCTGGCCATTGGCGGCCGGCTGGTGACCTGCGGGACCCACGGGGGCGGGGTGGTGGAGATCGACCTGCGGCCGTTCTACCGGAGGCACCAGAGCATCTTGGGCTCCGCGGGGGCCCGGCCGGAGGAGACTGCGCGCGTCTACCAGCTCGCCGCTGAGGGCCGCTTCCGCCCAGTGATCCACCGGGTGCTCCCGCTGGCCGAGGCCGCCGAGGCGCACCGCCTCGTGGCCAGCCGCGACGTCTTCGGCAACGTGGTGCTCACAGTGCCCTAGCTGTCGGAGGCGCAAGCATAGCCGGGCCGTAGCCGCGCGCCCCGTGCCGGACCGGAAGCCTGCTTCCTCAATGAAGCGGCGGCTCCAGAAGAGATGGCTTCCAGGCAGGTCTCTCCAAGGAGCCACGAGGGGGAGTGTAGACACCTGCTGTGCCAGTCCCGGCGGGCTTGAGCCTGTCGGCACCCTCTGCTACGGTACTGTCGCGGCCGCCTCGGTATCGGTTGGGCCGGTGGCTGCTCGGCTCCCCGTAGCCGCCAGCCCGTTCCTTCCGGGAGGTGTCAGGATGGCCACCACAGCTCCGCGCCCCCACCGGCTCTCCGCCCGCCTTGCCCTCGCGGTTATAGTCGCGCTGCTGCTCGCTCTCCCGCTGCCCGGGCCGCGGCCGCGCGTAGCAGCCGCGACGCAGGCGGCGGACCTGGTCCTGGTGAACGGGAAAATCGTGACCGTTGACCCAGCGTTCTCGATTCAGCAGGCGGTAGCGATCAGAAATGGCCAGATTCTCGCTGTGGGCGAAGACACACAGATCCAGGCGCTGGTGGGGCCTGGCACACGCGTTGTGGATTTGAACGGGCGGACAGTGATCCCGGGGTTGCACGACTCCCACATCCACGCGATCCGCGGCGGGAACACCTTCACGCGAGAGCTGGACTGGAGCGGTGTCGCTTCGCTGGCGGAGGGGCTGGAGCTGATCCGTCAGTGGGCGGCACAGGCGCCGCCCGGCGGCTGGGTGCAGGTCGTTGGAGGCTGGCATGAGGCGCAGTTTGCGGAGAAGCGCACTCCCACCGGCGCGGATCTCGACGCCGTGGCGCCTAATACCCCAGTCTATGTGCAGTACTTCTACGAGCGGGCCTGGGTCAATCGGGCCGCGCTCGCGGCTGCCGGCATCACGCGCGATACGCCGGACCCGCCCGGAGGGCGGTTCGTGCGCGACGCGAACGGCGACCTGACCGGCGAGCTGGAGGGCATTCCCGCCTTCAACGCCGTCTATCTGAGGATCCCGCCGCCAAGCCTGGAAGAGGCAACCGCGAACTCACGCCTGCTGTATCGCGAGCTGAACCGCCTGGGGCTCACCGCCATCGGCGATGTCGGGGGTGGGGGGACCGATCCCGACACCTACCGGGCGATCTTGCACCTTTGGGAGCGCGACGAACTTCCCCTGCGTGCGCGCATCCACCTCCAGCTGAACCCACCCGGCGGCGAGCTAGAAACGCTTCGCCGCTACCTCGACGAGACGCCGCTCGGTTTTCCTCTTCGCCCGATGTGGGGCGATGACCGGCTGCGGATCCTCGGGTTTGGCGAGAACCTGATCTGGCGCGCCTGGGATGGCGACAGCTTCACGCCGCGCCCCGTGCCCATCCCGCCCGAGGCGTTAGCCCAGGTCGAGCAGGTGGTGCGAGAGGTCGCCGCGCGGGGCTTCCGAGTCCACATCCACGCCACCAAAGACGCCTCGGCACGGCTCCTGCTCGACATCCTCGAGCGGGTGCATCGCGACGTGCCGCTGCGGCGTCCGGTGCTCGCGCACATCGAGGACGCCACTCCGGAGACCCTGCTGCGCCTCAAAGCGCTTGGCGGCGGCTGGGCGGTGCAGAACCGCCTCTTCTTCCGCCCCGATGCTATCTCTACCTGGGGCGAGGCGAATGTGCGCCGCGCCCCGCCGCTGCGGACCGCGCTGCGGCTAGAGGTCCCAGTCGGTGGTGGGACCGACTCGACGCGCGTGGCGACGCCCAGCCCGTTCTTCTCACTGTACTGGATGGTTACCGGCCGGGCTATCGATGGAACGCCGATGCGGGCGGCCGAGGAGAATCTTAGCCGCGAGGAGGCGCTGCGCTTGTACACCATGGGCAGCGCCTGGCTGGACTTCGACGAGGAGCGGCTCGGGTCGATCGAGCCCGGCAAGCTGGCCGATCTGGTCGTGCTCTCCGCTGATTACCTCACTGTCCCCGATGAAGAGCTGCGACGCCTGGAGTCGGTCCTGACCATCGTGGGCGGCCGCCCGGTATATGCCGCGGCGGAGTTCGCCGCGCTAGCACCGGGGCATCCCTAACGGCCGCGCCGGGCCGGCGCGTGGTCGGGGCGCCCCGCGCTCGTCCATGGCCCGCCGGCGGTGGGCTCCCTACCTGCCGCTACTAGGGCGCTACAATCTTGCTTGGTAGCCCCGCAGAGGCGAGGCGGAGCCATGGCGCAGAAGGATTACTACGCCATCCTTGGGGTGCCGCCGACCGCAAGCCAAGCTGAGATCCGCGATGCCTACCGCCGGCTGGTGCGCCACTACCATCCGGACCTGAATCCCGAGCGGGAGGACGCGGAAGCACGGATCAAGGAGCTCAACGAGGCCTACGAGGTGCTCGGCGATCCCGCCCGCCGCGCCCGCTACGACCGCACCCGGCCGGTGCGCATTCCGGTCCGCGTCGGTGGCGCACCAGTAGCCCCTCGCGCCCCTTCCACCACGCTCGACCTCTCGGGAGCGGGGCGCCGCCCCTATCCCGCCGTATCCGCGACCCACGTCGATCTCTCGGGGTATGGCCATACTCCAGGGGCCGGGGGCGCGGCGCCCACAGGCCGCCTAGGGCCGGGCGGCTCCTGGGCGGGCGAGGCGCTCGCGGCTGAGCTGGCCGAGGTCGAGCAGCTGCTCCTGCGGCGCTGGCGCCGCCTCTTGCAGGCGCTGCTAGACTGGTAACCCCTGTCGCGCGGGGACGACGGGCGAGCAGGGAGCGGCGTCAGGCCGGAGTGGCGGCCGGGACGCCCTCAGGCCGCTCCTCGTCGGTGCCCTCCCAGCCGATCCACTCCTCGCCGTCCGCCCAGACTTCTTTCTTCCAGATGGGCACGATCCGCTTCAGGCGCGCGATCGCGTACTCGCACGCCTCGAAGGCCTCGCGGCGATGCGGGGCCGCCACGGCGATAGCCACCGATGGCTCCCCGACCTCGAGGCGGCCGACCCGGTGGCGGATGGCCACGCGGGTGATGCCCCACCGCTCGCGGATCTCGGCCGCGATCTGCTGCATCTTGCGCACGGCCATCTCCGGGTAGGCCTCGTACTCGAGGTAGCGCACGATCCGTCCCCGCGAGGGGCTCCGTACCGTGCCCAGGAACGTCACTACCCCGCCGCAGTCGTCGGCGCGCACCGCCTCGGCGACCGAGTCGGCGGTTAGGGGCTCGCGCGTGATCTCGAACATCCCGGCCTCCTGGGCGTCGCCACGCCCGCCGCTCACGGGCGGGATGAACGCTACTTCGTCGCCATCGTGGAGGGGGTGATCGGGCGGGCGGTAATCGAGGTTGACGCTCACCATCATCTCGCGCGGGAGGGCGGCGAAGGCGGGATAGGTGGCGCGCAGCTGCGCCAGGAGGTCGCCAACGGTGGCCCCCTCCGGCACCTCCAGCGACATCTCGGAGCGGCCCATCGCCTCGCGCGCCGCCGCGAAGAAGCGTAGTCGCAGCTGCATTGCCTGCCCTCCCCTCATGGGATAGCACAGCCTGCCGCGGCCCAGCAACGCCGCTAGCCGGCAAGCGGCGAGCGCGCCTCAGCGCGTGCCTGGACGACCGCGCGGTAGGTGGTGAGAACGATCCCCCGGGCGCGCACGACAGCGAGCACCTCCGGTGCTGTGAGGGCGGCTAGTTCCCGCTCCCGTCCCGCAGCATAGCTGGTGCGCTGTGCAAGCGCCGCGTCCGGATAGCCAGGATGGCACATCAGCTCGGTGAGGCCAGGGGGAAGGCGTGCCAGCGTCGCGGCCAGTGCCGTGGTGTCGAACGCGGTCCCGAGGGCGAGGCCCCGGAAGTGCTCGGTGGTGAGCAGGCCGGCCGCCAGTGCGCGCGGGCGGAGCCGCCGGGCGGCGGCAGCGATGGCGAGGCGGCGCGCTCGGTTGTGCCAGGGCTCGCGGTGCGAGGGGCGGCCGGTCTCCTCGGGGCAGCGCACCGCGCGCACGCCGTAGGCGATAGCCAGCCGGAGCGCTACTGGGAGCACCGCCGGGTGCAGGTGGATGTGGTGGTGCCCATCCAGGTGGTCCAGCGCCGCGCCGAGCGCCAGCGCCCGCTCGAGCTGGGCGGCGATTTCACGCTCGAGGTCGCCGCGGCGGACCTGGCCGAGGCTGAGGCGCAGCAGGAGCCGGTCCAGACGGAGGAAGCGCCCCTGGGCGTCGACCAGACTGGGCACGCGGGCGGCGCCGGCGCAGGGCATCCCAGTGGAGAGGTTCAGGTGCAGGCCCAGCCCCAAGGTAGGGGGAGCAGCGGCGATGGCATCGGCGGCCCAAGGTTGGTTGACCAGCACGCTCGCGCTGGTGACCAGTCCGGCCCGATGCGCGGCGAGGACCCCCGCGTTCAGGCCAGGGCTAAGACCGTAGTCGTCGGCGTTCACGATCAGCAGGCGTGGGCCGGCCTCACGCCCCCCCGGAGACGCGGTGGGGAGAGGCTGTCCGGATAGGCTGAGGCGCATCGGAGGTCTCGTGTATACTGGCCCGGACACCAGGGGTGCTCCACTCTGTCCCTGAGCGTCGGCCGCCCGCGGGGCGCGTGCATAGCGCGCGGACCGGCGCACCAGGCGGCGCAGCGCCAGCCAGTGGGACTCTGACACGGCCGAGACGGTGATGTCAAGAAGCGCCGCTTCCCCGATGGCCCGCGCGCTGGCGCTCTATGCCCGCGAGGCGCTGGGCGTGCGGCTCCACGTGCGCGCGCGCCACTGGCTGTGCCCGCTCGAGCGCATCGCGGCCTACGTCCCGCCCCAAGGGCGGGTGCTCGATGTCGGCTGCGGGCACGGGCTGTTCAGCAACCTGCTGGCGCTGGAATCGCCGGCTCGCCAGGTGCTCGGGGTCGATCCCATGGCTAGCAAGATCGCAGTGGCCGCCCGCGTGGCCCGCGGGCTGACGAATGTATGCTACCGGGTGGGGACGGCGGCAGACGTGACCGACGGGGACTACGATGTGATCACGATCCTCGACGTCCTCTACCTCCTGCCCCGGCCGGAGAAGTTGGCGCTGCTCGAGCGCTGCCGCGCGCTCCTGCGGCCGGGAGGGCTGCTGCTGCTGAAGACCAACGACACCGCCCCCCGCTGGAAATACCTCTGGACGCGCTTCCAGGAGCAGGTGATGGTCGGGCTCGGGCTCACGCTGGGGCAGGGCCTGTATTTTCTGAGCGCCGCCGAGAACGCCGCGCTGCTCGCGGCCGCCGGCTTCCAGAGCCAGACCGTGCGGCTGGACTCGTGGCTGCCCTATCCTCACGTGCTGTTCGTCGCCCGGCCGGTGGGGCAGGCGAGATGAGGCGCGCGGGGGGCCAGCGGTGACCGACGGGGTAGAGCTCTCGGTCGTCATTCCCGCCTATAACGAGGAAGCGATCATCGCCGAGACGCTAGCGCGGGTAGTAGCCTACCTGGAGACCATCGGCCCGCACGAGGTGATCGTGGTCGACGATGGCAGCCGCGACACGACGCCGGCCATCATCCAGGCCTTCGCCGAGCGGCATGAGTGCGTCCGGCTGATCAGCAACCCGGGCAACCGCGGGAAGGGCTACGCCGTGCGCAACGGCGTGCTCCACACGCGCGGGCGCTACGTGCTCTATACCGATGCCGATCTGGTCTACCCGATCGAGGGCGTGGCGCCGTTTCTGGCCGCGCTGCGCGCCGGCGCCGATGTGGCCATCGGCTCCCGTAGCCACGCCGGCACGCTGTTCGCCCTCCACCCCCGCCACTTCTCCTACATCTACCAGCGCTACCTGATCGGGCGCGCCTACATCGCGCTCGTGAATCGCCTGCTGCGCCTCGGCGTGACCGACACGCAGTGCGGGTTCAAGGCCTTCCGCGGCGAGGTGGCGCGCGATATCTTCGCGCGGCTGCACCTTGACGACTTCGCGTTCGACGTCGAGGCGCTGTTCGTGGCGCGCCAGCTCGGCTACCGGGTCGTGGAACTGCCGGTCTACTTCCTGTACCTGGGCGAGCAGAGCAGTGTGGAGCTGGTACAGGACTCGCTGCGCATGTTGCGCGACCTGTGGCGCATCTACCGCCTGGGACGAGCCGGCGTCTACACCCGCACGCCCGCGCGCGCCGCAGCCGCCGAGGGCAAGCGCGGCGTGTGGAACGCGCCGAACATGCCGAACGTGGGCTGGCGCGAGCCGAGCTAGGGGCTCGGTGCGCTTGCCGCCGCTTGCCCCGCCGCTAGAACACGACGCTACCGCGCTCGACAACCGCCCCCTGGTGCTTCGCGAGGGCCGCCAGCGCTTCCTGAGGAGCGCGGTGGCCGGTCGCGCCTCCGCGCCCCGTCGTGGTGGGGGTAGAGCGATGCGGCAGGGGCTGCACGCGACTTGGCAGGCCGCAGGGCCAGGGCTCAGCGCAGCTGGCGCAGCACGGGCCGGCTGAGCCATACGGCGCTCACCAGCAGGGCGCAGAGGGCTCCACCCGCCGCGACCGTGAGCGGCGCGCCGACCCGGTCGGCCAGCGCCCCGGCCGGAAGGGTGCCCAGCGGCATCAGGCTCCAGGTCATGAGGTAGATGCTCATCACCCGGCCGCGGAAGGCGTCGGTGGTGGCCTCGTGGAGCAACGCGTTGTTCGTGGCGTTGTACACGGAGAAAGCGCCACCGGTGAGCAGGAGCACGATCAGGCCCACCGGGAACGAGGGGGCTGCGGCGAGCAGCACCAGCCCGAGTCCGACGATCACGCCAGAGAGGAGGAGGACAAGGCCGCGGGGCGGGCAGAGCCCGCTCCACCCCCCGTGGCCGCCCATGAGGGCGGTGGCCAGCACGGCGCCGAGGAAGGCCCCCGTGCTGTTAGCGGTCAGCAGCAGGCCCAGGCCTGCCGGCCCGACCTGGTAGACATCGCGCGCGAAGACCGGCAGCAGCTGCTGGTAGGGGAGCGCCAGCACGGTGGGCACGACGGCCAGGATCATAAGCCCGCGCAGGCTGGGACTCGTCCAGATGTGCTGGAAGCCGGCCAGCATGGTGGCCACGACGCCGGTGGTATCGGTGCGGTGCATCGGCGGTGTGGGCAGCCCCCAGGTGGTGAGGACCGAAGCGAGGAACGCCGTGGCCTGGGCGCCGAAACAGGTGGCCAGCCCGCTCACGCTGATCAACAGGCCCGCGAAGCCCGGCGCGATCACCCGCGCCCCATTCTGACCGGCGGCGATCGTCGCCACTGCTCGCCCCAGTTCGGCGCGGGGCACCACGTTGGGGATCATCGCCTGGCGGGCGGGGAAGCTCACCGATACGGCGATGCCCGCGACGAAGGCGAAGAGGAAGGCGTGCCAGGCCTGCACCCAGTGGCTCATGATGAGCAGGGTTAGCAGCAGGGTGCCCGCCGCTAACACGCTCTGGGCCCCGAGCGCCAGGCGGCGCCGGTCGAGGCGATCGACCAGCACGCCGGCGAACGGGCTCAACACCAGCATCGGCAAGCCGCGCAGGAAGCTGGTCAACCCGAGCTGGAGGGGCGAATTGGTCAGCTCGAGGACGAGCCAGCCCATGCTCACCTGCTGCATCCAGAAGGCGGCCTGGTTGAACACGCTGCCGGCGCAGAGCAGGCGAAAGGCCCAGGGCCCGGGCGGGGCCGGTGGGGAGGCGGTGGACTCCGATGGGGTGGGCTCAGCCAGCACGTCCCGCACGCCCCGCACCATAGCACCGCCGCGCGCCACGGTCAAGCACCACTGCCCGCGCGCCTCTCGCCTGCGCATCTTGCCTACTATGAGGATGGGGCTAGAGAATGGGGGAGCGCTGCCCATTAGCAGCCCAACGCTTGCCTATCGCGTTGGAGTGCGTCGCCCTGAGCAGAGCCGTTTTAATGGCGGGCGCAGGCTCCGTGCACTCACAAAGTCCCGTGAAGGCTGTGACTCCCGGGGTGCCATCGGGTTTCGCTGGCGAGGGCGGGCTGGCCAGAAGTGAGATACGGCTGGGCTACCTGAGCCCAGCCGTATGCGATGAGCCTACTTACGCGCTGCTTCGATCGCCGCGCCCCCTCGCTACCCCGCTCGCTAGCGATAGTAATAAGGACTGCAGTTCGTGTAGCCAGTGGGGTTGGCGACTACTACTTGCTGTCCGGTGTTGGTGGTGCACAGCCACGAAGTTGTCCCATAGCCGGGGTAACCATAGGGCCACGTCCCGTAGCCTGTGTAGCCGTAGGTGCCGTAAGGATAGCCATAGCTGCCATAGGGGTAGCCGTAGCTCCCATAGGGGTAACCGTAGCCATAGCTCCCGTACGGGTAGCCGTAGGTACCATAGGGATAGCCATAGGTGCCGTAAGGATAGCCATAGCTGCCATATGGGTAGCCGTAGCTCCCATAGGGGTACCCATACCCGTAGCCGCCATACCCATAGGGGTAACCATAACTCCCATAGGGATAGCCATAGCCATAGCTACCGTAGGGATAGCCGTAAGGATAGCCCTGCGCGTGGACAACAGGGGCCACGGCAAGGAGGAGGGTGGCGGCCGCCAGGGCGCCTCCCAGCAGTGCGGTGCGCATTCAAGTACTCCTTTCAGGGGCGCGGGCCTTCCAAAGCCAGGACCGCTTGAAGGGCCCGCGGCGTGCACCGCTGGTTCCCAGAACGGCCGACCGGTGGCTGCTCGCGCCTTCGGCTGGTCCCACTATACCAGACCCCCGCTCCGCGTCCCAAGGGGCCTACCCCTTAGCGAGCCGGGGGCTGCCCACTGGTTTTGCCTAGCGGTAGCCACGCTGCTGCTCGAAGCAGCTCGCGCAGTAGACCGGCTTGTCGCCGCGAGGGCGGAAGGGGACCTCCGCCACCCCACCACAGCGCGAGCAAGTGACTGTGTATACCGGGCGCTCGGGGCGCGCGCCGCGCTTGGTGTCGTAGCCGCTGCCCCGCTGGCTCTTGCGTGCGGACCGGCACTCGGGGCAGCGGCTGGGCTCGTTGGTGAAACCTTTCTGGGCGTAGAACTCCTGCTCGCCCTCGGTGAAAGTGAACGCGCGGCCGCAGTCGCGGCAGGTGAGGGTCTTATCGGTGTACTGCACGAGCGTCCCCCTGAAGCGAATATGGTCCAGGGTGGACTCTCGTGAGCTGACTGGAGGGTTCGTCGTCCAGCGTCGGAGCGCTAGCGGGCGAACGCTTCGGTCGAGCGCGCGGTGCGGAACACGGCCCCCGAACCACGGACCCGGCGTGGGCACTGCTCGAGATAGAGCGTGTAGCGGGCCGCCAGTCCGCGAGATGGCATCAGCCCGCTTCGCCCGCGTCCCGCCGTACCTGCCGTCATGGCTCGCCGCATTCCGCCTGTGAACCACCCTTAGCCACCCTTAGTGTAGCAGAGTCGTACCCTCCTTTACCCTCTGAGCAGAGCACTCGTGCCGGCAGGTTGGCCCGCTCAGGGCATAGCACGCACCAGACCGGCGGCCCAAGCGTCCGCAAGGGCGGCGCGGGCGTGTGGTAGGATAGTCCCGCCGGGGGATGTTAGGTGCCTTCTTCCCCGCGCGGCGACCGTGCGGCACTGTGTGACCTGCATTATCACCCCCTAACAGGGGTGAGGCGGCGTAGGGACAGCGGTTTAGCGTCTTGGGGCCGTGGCCTGGTTACATCCCGCTGCCGGTCGGACACGCCGGCAAGGCGGCGCCGGACGGTGGGGCTGCAAGGTGACGTCAGAGTGACGTGAAGGGGGAGCATATGGCGTCGCAGGCTGGTGCGCAGGCGCCAACCGGCGGCCTCGGCAGCGCCCTGGACCGCTTCTTCCAGATCCGTGAGCGGGGGAGCACGCTGGGCACCGAGGTCCGCGGGGGGCTCACCACGTTCATGGTCATGTCTTACATCATCTTCGTGAACCCCGTGATCCTCTCCACGCTGACCCAGGGCCGCGGGCCCGACTTCGCTGCCACAGTGACCATGACGGCCCTGGCGGCGGGCGTAACGACCCTGGCGATGGGGCTCTATGCCAACTATCCCCTGGCGCTTGCCTCGGGCATGGGGCTGAATGCCGTCGTGGCCTTCGAGCTGATCCTCGGCCGCGGCCTGTCCTGGCAAGCGGCGATGGGCGTCATCTTTATCGAGGGCGTCATCATCACTATCCTCGTGCTCACCGGTTTCCGCGAGGCGGTGATGATGGCGATCCCGCTGAATCTGAAGCGGGCCATCGGTGTCGGCATCGGGCTGTTCATCCTGTTCATCGGCCTGGTGAACGCCGGGTTCGTGCGGGTGCCTGTAGAGACCATTCCGATCGTGGACGGCCGCGCCGCGGGGCAGCCCCAGCCGCCCGTCACGCTGGGCCACCTGGTCGGCTGGCCGATCCTGATCGCCACCTTCGGCCTCTTCTTCACGCTCCTGCTCATGGCCCACCGCGTGCGCGGGGCGCTGCTGCTCGGCATCCTCGGCACGACAGCGCTCGGCATGGGGCTCCACTACACGCTGGGCGCCGACATCTCGGCCGTGCCCGGCGTCCAGGGTGGACTGCCTACGGAGTGGATCCTGCCGTCTTTCGCCACCTTTGGCGCCGGCCTCAACTTCGGCGTTTTCGGCGCGGTCTCGCTGCTCACTGCTCTCCTGATCATCTTCTCCGTAATGCTCTCGGACTTCTTCGATACCATGGGGACGGTGATCGGCATCGGCAGCGAGGCCGGCTGGCTGGATGCTGAGGGGCGGCTGCCGCGCATGAACCGGGTGCTGCTCGTGGACTCGCTGGCCGCGGCGTTCGGCGGGCTGGCCTCGGCCTCCTCGGTGACCACGTACATCGAGAGCGCCGCCGGCGTGGCCGAGGGGGCGCGCACGGGCCTGGCCTCCGTCGTAACGGGGGTGCTGTTCCTGCTAGCGATCGTCCTCGCACCACTCGCTGCTCTCGTGCCGGCCGAGGCGACCGCGCCCGCGCTGATCATCGTCGGGTTCTTCATGGCGGGGGTGATCCGGGACATCGACTTTTCTGTCAGCAAGCTCGAGGAGGGCCTGCCCGCCCTGCTCACCATCACGGTGATGCCCTTCACGTTCTCGATCACGAACGGCATCGGCGCAGGCTTTGTGACCTATACGTTCCTCAAGCTCGTCACGGGGAAGGGGCGCGAGATGCACTGGATGATGTACGTCGTCTCCGCGGCCTTCGTGCTCTACTTCCTGCTGGGCTTCCTGCACGCGCAGTTCGGTATCTGATGCGGCTCCTGCAGCGCGGTAGTGCGCGGCGCGCCCGCCAGGCGCCAGCTGGACTAGCGGTGGGCGCGGGCCGGGGGCGCGGCCCATGGTTCTACGGCTGGACCGTGGTTGCTGTCGCCTTCCTCACGGTCGCGGTGGCGCTGGGCACCCGCGCGGCCTTCGGCGTGTTGCTGGTAGCGCTGGTCGACGCCTTCGGCTGGGGACGCGGCCTGACGGCGGGCGCCATCGCGCTGAACTCGCTGCTGTGGGCGGCGAGCGCCGCCCCGCTGGGGGCGCTGCTGGATCGCTGGGGGCCGCGGCGGGTGTTCGCCGGCGCCGCCGTGCTCGCCGGGCTGGGGCTCGTCCTCGCGGCGCTCGCCCACGAGCCCTGGCAGCTGTACCTCGGAATGGGCGTTCTGGCCGGCATCGGCTTCGCGCCCCTCCAGGTTAACAGCCAGGGAGTGATCATCGCGAACTGGTTCGTGCGGCGCCGCGGCTTGGCGGGAGGGCTCGTCGCGGCGGGCGTGGGGGTGGGCACGCTGGTGCTCGCCCCGTTCACCCAGTGGGTGGTAGGCCAGGCCGGCTGGCAGGCAGCGTTCTTGATGCTAGCGGCCCTGCTCATCCTGGGCGTCGCGCCGCTCAACGCGGTGCTGCAGCGCCATCGGCCAGAGGACTGCGGGCTGCGCCCCGACGGTGAGCGAGAGCCGGCCGCGCCGCGGCCGGCCGGGCTCCCAGGCCGGGTGGCAGGGCCCAGCGTGCGGGAGGCGCTGACCCGCTGCCGCTTCTGGGCGCTGGCCGCGAGCTTCCTGCTCGGCGCCGTGCCGCTGCAGTTCCTGCTCGCCCACGGCGTGGCCTATCTGGTCGATGTCGGCTTCTCCCGGGAGCTGGCGGCCACCGTGCTGGGCTTGAGCGGGGCCGGCACGATCGGCGCTATGCTGCTGTGGGGCTATGTGGCTGATCGCTGGGGCGGCGAGTGGGCCTATACCGCAGGCTCGCTCGCGCTGATGAGCAGCATCGGGTTGCTCTACCTGGTTGCGCCCGGCCGCGAGGGGCTGCTCGCCCTCTACGCGGTGCTCTTCGCGCTCGGGTTCGCCTCCCGCCAGGGGCTGCACGCCTTCATGGCCGCGGCGCTGGCGCAGGGCCGGTCGCTGGGAGCGCTGATGGGGATTCTGGCCACCCATGTGGCTGTGGGAAGCGCGATCGGCCCGGCGCTGGGCGGGTGGGTGTTCGACCATACCGGCAGCTACCAGCCGGCCTTCGCCCTGGCGCTGGCCAGTGCCGCGGTGGCGGTGGGCTGCGTCTGGCTGGCGGCGCCGCGGCGCGGCAGCCTCGTCTCGCCGCTCGCCGGCCCCGCGGTGGGGCAGCACCACCGAACGCGGGCCCCAACCCACGTTCGGCACCAGGCGCCGCCCCGCTGATGCAGGAGCGTCGGAATGCTATGGCGCGTGCTGACGGGCTGGCGGGCTTGGGCGCGGCGGCTCCAGGCCGAGACCTACGCGCTCTACCTCGCCTATCGTGACCCGCGGGTGCCCTGGTACGCGCGGCTCGTGGCAGCTGGGGTGGTGGCCTATGCCCTCAGCCCGCTCGACCTGATCCCGGACTTCGTGCCGGTGCTCGGCCACCTGGACGATCTCGTCCTGGTCCCACTCGGTCTGGCCCTGGCGCTGCGACTCGTGCCCGCCGAAGTGCTCGCGGAGTGCCGCGCCAGGGCGCGGGCACAGCTCCTGCGCCCGAAGCGACCATCCAGCCGCGTGGCTACCGCGGTGGTCGTGGGCATCTGGCTCCTGATCGCGGCGCTGGCGATCAGCGTAGTAGCACGCCTGGCGCTGCGGTAGCGGCCCGCAACGCGAGCAGTGTCTCGCGTTGCGCCGCTGTGGCAGCCGGCCCCAGACCCGCGGCGCTTGGTGCACCGCACCGGAGCACCCGGTCTGAAGTGGGTGCGCCCCGCTCGGCAGCCGGAGAGAGCGGGGCGCACCGTTGGTAACAGGTGGCACCACCTGAGACGGGACGCGCGCGGCGCCGCCTAGCGCGGCTGGCAGACCACGTCGACGAGGGCAACGGCTCCCTGCCGCACCTCGGCGACCGCGCGCTCTAGCGCGGGTCGGAGCGCGTCGGGGTCCTCGATCGGCCCCGCGGCCCAGCAGCCGAGCCCGCGTGCGATGGTCGCCATATCGGGCGGCGGCGCGGTCATGCGCATGCCGATCCAGGCGTTCTCCATCGGGCGATTGCGGACCTGGGCGATGAGCTGCTGGTGCTCCTCGTCGTTGTAGTAGGAGCGGTTGTTGCGGATCACTACCAGCAGCGGCAGCTCGTAGTGCACCGCGGTCCACAGGGCGGTGGGCGCCATCAAGAAGTCGCCGTCGCCGATGATAGCCACCGGCAGCTTGCCGGTGCCCTTCAGCCCGAGCGCCACGCCGACCGCGCCACCGGGCGCGTAGCCCAGCCCGCCGCCGCCGCTGTCGCCGCAGTGCTGCCGCGGCTCGCGGAACTCCCAGATGCCGGGCGCCAGCCGGCCCGCGCGGCCGACGGCCAGCACCCAGTCCTCCTCCTTAATCGCGTTGTAGACCTCGGCCATCAGGCGGCGCACGGAGATCGGTCGGTCGTTCCAGCGCGCCTCGGTCTCCTTGCGCCAGCCCGCCTCGAGCTCGGCGCGGATGGCGGCCAGTCGCTCCGCCCGCCGCGCGATGCGCTCCCGGTTCACCCGGCCGCGCTCCACCAGCTCACGGCAGGCCGCCAGGAGCTGGGGGACAGCGACGGCCACATCGGCGAGCATGGGGAGATCAGCGGCCGGCAGTCGCTGGTAGTCGGCGGCCCAGGCCCGCAGCACGAGCTCGTCGAGCGAGATGTTGATGATCCGCGCATCGGGGCGGAGCAGCGACTGCGCCTGGCGCGCCGGCTTCACCGGCGGGGTGGAGGTGGCTCCGACGAAGTCCACCATCTCCAGGCCGATGACCACGTCGGCCTCGGGCAGCAGGCGGCGGGCTGCGCCGGTGAGGTTCATCGGGTGGTTGGTGGGGATGTTGAGCCGCGCCTCCCCGTCGAGCACGGGCAGGGCGAGCAGTGAGGCCAGCTCCTGCAGCGCCGCGAATGCCTCGGGGCTGCGGCCGAGCCGGTCGGCCAGCGCTACCGGCCACTCGGCGTTGACGAGCCACTCGGCCGCCTGGCGGATGGCCGCCTCGGGAGCGGGGATCGGCGGGGCTGGCTGGTAACGGTGCACCGGCGGCAGCGGCGGCGGTGCCTGCAGCGGGCTCTCCTGGAGTTCGGCGTCGAAGCAGACATAGACCGGCCCGCCCGGCTCGGTGAGCGCGGTGCGGTAGGCGCGGAGCAGCGATTCGGGCACGTCGCCGATGGCGTGCGGCTGGTCGTCCCACTTGACGAAGTCGCGCACGAGGTTGCCCTGGAGGTTGGCGGTGTGGATCCAGTCGATCCAGGGGCGGCGCAGCCCCGCCTCCATCGGCCCCGTGCCGCCAAGCACCAGCACCGGCACGCGGTCGCACCAGGCGTTGAAGATCGCCATGGCCGCGTGCTGCAGGCCGACGACGTTGTGAACGATCGCGCCCATGAGGCGCCCGGTCGCCTTGTAGTAGCCCTGGGCAATATGGACGGCGGTCTCCTCGTGGTTGCACAGCAGTAGCTGCGGGCGCTGGTTGCCGCCGTAGTTGACGATGGAGTCGTGGAGGCCGCGGTAGCTGGCGCCAGGGTTGAGGGCGACGTACTCGATGTTTAGCGCCCGCAGGACGTCCACGATCACATCGGAGCCGAAACGGGGGTCACGCTCGTAAGGCGGGACATTGACCGGGGCCTCGATCGCCGCAGTAGGTCTAGAGCGTGTGACAGCCATGAGCCTCTCTCCCCTCTGCGCTACCGCTCGGCTGCACCCTGGGGGTGTGCCTGAAGCGGGCTCACCGGAGTCGTGGTCTGGAGCGCGGGTGCCGGGGCATCCGCAGCCACGGCATGCACGGACGCACGAAGCGGGCTGTTCCGCGGGAACACCCCGACACCGTTGTGCCGCGCTCCCGGAAGCGGGTGCCCGTAGGCGCGAACCCGACGGCGCAGGCGCGCGTTCGCTCCAGCGCGTCCGTGCTATGCATCAGTCTACGGATTCTGGCCGCGCACGCAAGTTGTGGGGTGCTGCTCTCCCTTGCCCCGGCGGTCGAAACCTGTCAACGTATACCCGGATGGGGCGGTACCGGCAACCGCGCTCGGTCGGCATGTCGCTCTCCTCGCAGGGCTGGTTCGGCAGGGGCGGCACCCGCAAGCGCCGGGGGCGAGCCCTGCGGGGTTGTGCGGCGAGGTCGCGGGAGCTGCAGCTCCCAGCTGCAGCAGAGGAGAGGAACTGAGGAGTGGGTCCATCGCGCGCTCACTCGAACGCCGGTAAGGAAGGCCATATAGCGAGCGGAGGAGGTAGCTATGATGCGACGGTTACTCGCTCTCGTGCTGGGTATTAGCCTGCTCGGGCTGCCGACCGCCGGCGTGGCGGCTGCCGCGGGGCCGGATCTCGGGCAGGACCTCGACGCGGTCGTACTCGTGCGCGAGGCCGATCTGCCGGCCCTGCTGGCCATGGAGCCCGAGGGGGCCTACACGCTGATCGACGCCGCGGAGCTCGGCTTGGACGACGGGGCGCTGGTCGGGCTTGGGCTGTTCGGTGAGGATACGCTCCTCACGCCGGCGGCCCTGGGCCTGGACACGCCCGGTATGGGCTTCTTCCCCTTCTTCTTCACGCCGTTCTTCGCCGGCTTCACCACGATCAGCGCTCGCGTCTTCGTGCCCGTCACGACCTTCGCGCCCATCAACGTCTCGATCCCGGTCTTCACATTCCGCCCGCTCTTGTTCACGCCCGTCTTCACCCTGCCGTTCCCGTTCTTCGGCAACATCGGGCTGGTGATCATCCGCCGCTAGTGCGGCGCGCGGGAAGCGCGCGATGGGCGTTGCCCACGGGGTGGACGTGCCGGGGCCACCGAGAACCGGAGGGCCGGCGCCGGATCCGGCGCCGGCCCTTCACGGTGGAAGGAGGGGGCGACTTCCAAGGATCAGGATAGCGCCCCCCTGTTAAGGGGCTGTTATTACTCCATTAAGCTTCTGCTTACCCGCGGCGCTGCAGACTAGCCGGCGGGCTTCGTGGGCGAAGGCTGCGCGCTGCGCGCGCGGCTCAGAAGGGTATACGACGTGCTCAGGCAAAAGCCGTAGATCACGTAGCGCAGCACCTCGCCGGCCAAAGGGAGCAGTCCCTGTCCGAGGGCGAGCCCGGCTATCCCCACCCCGAGCGCCGGCAGCACCACCAGCACGGAGAAGGCCAGCGGGAGCAAAGCGAAGAGCAACCCGCCGAGCCAGTCGGGCTCGGGCAGCCACCGCTCGACGTGCGCGTACAGCACCGCCCAGCCAAGGTGCAAGACGGTGAATAGCGCGATGCCGCTGACCAGGACCACGAACGGCCGGACGCCCAGGCGCTGGCCCAGCGCGCGCCCCAGCTCGAAGAGCGCAGCCGCAGGGGTTGTCTGCCCCACAGCCGCTAGCCCGTAGAACACGAGATCCAGGACCAGCGCCATGGTGGCCGTGGCCAGGAGCCCGGCCATCAAGGCAGTCTCCAGCCGGGACCGCTCTGGCAGCTGGTGCTCCGCGCTGACGAGGTGGGCCCGCTGCCGGAGGGTCCAGTAGATGGCGGCGAGGATCCCGAGCCCCACAACCACGGCCACGAACCGCATCGGGAAGTGGAACCCTTCTACCGTGCGGAGCACCCCCGGGCCGGCGAAGTAGCCCAGTAGGAAGAAGAACAGGATGTACGCGCTGGCGCCGAGCGCCAGTGCGGGCAGGAACTGCGGGTAAGGAACGGCGAACACGCCCGCCGCGAAGGTGGTGGGGATGCGCAGGCCAGGGATCACGCGCCCGACCACGATGGCCAGCGGGCCGTGCCGGCGCAGGAACGCTTCCGCCTGGGCGAGCTTGTCGAGTTCGAGGTGCAGGAACTTCCGGTAGCGGTAGAGCAGTGGGCGGCCGCCTTGGCGCGCGAGCCAGTACAGGAGCGAGGAGCCGAGCAGGGTAGCGCTCTCCATGAGGAGCAGGGCGAGCAGCGGGTGCACGCGGCCCTCGCCCGCCCGCACGCCGGCCAGCATCATGACAAGGTCGCCGGGCAGGGGCATCGGGATGCCGCTCTCTTCCAGCAACAGGACGAGGAAGATCGCGACCTCGGCGTGCTGATCCAGGAACTGCAGCGCCCATGCGGCAATCGCTTCCACCGCCCACTCCGCGCCGGGGTGAAGCCACCCCGCTCTCTCGGGCTCGGCGCGCCCCTGCAGGAGCGAGGATCACGCGGAGCGGGCCTGGGACCCGCTCCGCTGCCAAGCGAGTATACCCGAGGGAGCGCTGCGGGCTGCGGTTACCCCGCATGGTATGGGCCTACCCTGTGGTGGCGAGCGGCGCCTAGCGAGAGGTGGGGGGGTGGGAGCGGGCCGCGCCGCGTAACGCTAGATACCGCTCGCGTTGCGGGCTGCGGGGAGCCAGAAGGCGAGAACAGCCCCTTGCCCGTCGGCGCGCTCGGCCCAGATGCGGCCGCCCTGCGCCTCGACGTAGCCCCGGGCGATAGCCAGCCCGAGGCCCGAGCCGCCACTGCGGCGGCTACGGGAAGGGTCGGCGCGGTAGAAGCGGTCGAAGACGTAGGGCAGATCCTCTGGCGCGATGCCCGGCCCGGTGTCGGCTACCCAGAAACGCACGCCCTGGGCAGCATCCCGCTCTTCACTCGAACGGGCCAGGGCTCCCTCGGTGTGGGCCGGCCCGACCGAGCGCGGGGGCGCGCCGGCCAGCGGGGCTGCAGCGGCACCGACGACCACGCGGCCACCTGGCGGGGTGTAGCGGAGGGCATTGTCCAACAAGTTGGCGAACACCTGGGTGATACGCACTGTGTCGCCCAGGACGAGGGGGAGCTCCTCGGCCACTTCGGCAACCAGGGCGACGTTGCGTTCCGCGGCGCGAGGGGCGGCCGCCGCGATGGCCCGGCGCACCAGGGCGGCCGGCTCTACCGGCTCGACTTCCAGGCGCAAGCCGCCGGCCTCGGCCAGCGAGAGTTCGCGCAGGTCGCTGACCAGCTTGGTCAGCAGCACGACCTCCTCGCGGAGCGATGCCAGCCGCTCGCGGTCGGCCGGGTAGACGCCGTCGAGCATCGCGTCGACCGTCCCCTCGATCACCGCCAGGGGGGTGCGCAGCTCATGCGCCACATCGGCGACGAGGTTGCGGCGCGCGGTCTCGGCGCGCGCCAAGCTTGCCGCCATCTCGTTGAAGGCGGCGGCGAGGTCGCCGATCTCGTCCTGCCGCCGCACGGGCACGCGCTGCGACAGATCGCCAGCCGCGATGCGCCGCGCGCCGCGCGCCAGCTCGCGCAGGGGCTGCGCGAGGTAGCGGGCGAAGAGCAGGCTGAGCAGGCCCGCGAGCACGGCCGCAGCCAAGGCCGAGAGGAGGATGGCGCGATAGACGCGCTCGAGGAAGCCCGCCTCGGCGGAGGAGAGCGCTGTCACCGCGGCGGGGAAGGGCGCGCCGGGAGCGGCGGGGGAGGGGGCAACGCGAGATACTGCTCGCGTTGCGGGCCGCAGCGGCTCCGCGAGCGCTGGCGCCACGCCGGCTACCTCCTGTGCGGCTCGCCGCTTGCCAGACGGCCCTTGGTCTTCAGGGCTTCGCCCGCGAGCGGCGGACGAGGGGTCGTCCGCTGCATCGCGGCCTCCGGCGTCCGTGGCCGGCGGGCCTACCCGCTCCGCGGCGTCCGCCCCCTCCACTCTGAGCGCGCGGACGCGCCAGAGGGGGGGCCAAGCGACAGTCGCGTATAGGGTGCCCACCTGCTGGCCGTCGACGACCAGCGGCGTGCCGGGCTCCGACCAGATGCTGGCCGCCGCCTCGCCCACACCCTGCCCCGCAGTGTCGGCGACCACCATGCCGCTCGCGTCGGCCACTGCCAGGCGATCGAGAGGCCCGCGCAGCCAGCCCGCGAGCAGCGCCTCGACGCCGGCCCAGTCGCCGCGCGTGCGGTAGTAGCGGACGAGGCCGGCGGCCACGCGCTCGAGGTAGAGCCCCCGGACGCGCTCGACGTAGAGCTGGAACTCGTTGGTCGTTTCGCGGCCGACGAGGAAGCCCACCCCACCCACGCTTACCGCGATGACGGCGGCGAATGCCAAAGCGAGGCGCACTCCCAGGCTACGCACGGCCGCCCTGCCCTCCGTTGCCGTCGCCCAGCTTGTAGCCCACCCCGTAGACGGTCAGCACGTAGCGTGGCTGCCGCGGATTTGGCTCGAGCTTCTGGCGCAGGTTCTTCACATGGCTGTCGATCGTGCGCTCGTAGCCCTCGAACCGGTTGCCCTGGAGGCGGTCGAGGAGCTGGAGGCGGGTCCAGACCCGGCCGGGGCGCTCGGCTAGCGCCTGGAGCAGGGCAAACTCGCTCGGCGTGAGCGCGATTTCCTGGCCGCCACGCCGCACCTCGTGGCGCTCCAGGTCGATCTCGAGATCGGCGTAGCGGAGCACGGGCCCCACGGCGGCGGAGGTCGCCGCCCGGCGGAGGACAGCCCGCACGCGAGCCACCAGCTCCTTCGGGTCGAAGGGCTTCACGACGTAGTCGTCGGCCCCGAGCTCCAAGCCTACCACGCGGTCGGTGGTGTCGTCACGGGCGGTGAGCATCACGATCGGAACTGTCGACTCGGCGCGCAGAGTGCGGCACACGTCCCAGCCAGACACCTCGGGCAGCATCAGGTCGAGAACGATCAGGGCCGGCCGCTCGCGCCGGGCCAGCGCCAGCGCCTCGCGGCCATCGTAGGCCGCGAGGACGCGATAGCCTTCGCGCACCAGGTAGGCGCGGACGATGTCCACGATCTTCGGCTCGTCATCGACGACGAGGATGACCTCGCCATGCATCCCAGCCCGGCCTCCCACGCGGTAGCTAGTTATGTTGTACGAGAAGAGCCGCCCTCCCGCCGACAAAATGCGGCGCGCCCGGCCTAGAACGCTCCTCGCCGCGCATGGAGGATGCAGAGAGACAGGGGATCTCTCCAGCGCCTTCTGGCGTGCCACGCTTTGTTCCTGTTGATGGATACGCGTTCAGGGGCGCGGCTGCTCCGGTCCGGGTCCACCGCCCCGGCGCCGGGGCGGTGGACCCGCCGGCGGCGCGGTGGTCACGAAGCGCTCGACGCGCTCCGTAAGGCGCTGGAAGAGGGCATCGGCCTGCTCAGGGGTGAGGCGGCCGGCCGCGACCTGGCGGTCGAGGCGCTCGCGGGCGCGGCGGGTGAGGGTCTGGACGAGAGTGGCC
>Ga0070739_10002631_pt1 | contig 23677 bp, 31 predicted proteins | sample Coa_R1_7_FD_66445 | JGI IMG/M metagenome (GOLD analysis project Ga0070739, IMG submission 66445) | Surface soil microbial communities from Centralia Pennsylvania, which are recovering from an underground coalmine fire - Coalmine... | ecosystem: Environmental > Terrestrial > Soil > Unclassified ... | reverse complement strand
AGAAATTTTTATCATTTGTTGATTTGTGGAGTGTCAAGAGAATGGTATTCTAGCTAGGTCTACGTATCCACATGATAATAATCTACACATGAGAAGAATAACAACAGGAAGTACTGCTGATTAACGCAAAAAAGAGTTCGTTCTGCCCTTTTATGACACTACCTTCCATCAAGCCGGATATTGCTTTCTATCTCGATCTAAAGATTGAACGCCATTAGTAGGCTGATTACAATAAAAGTCAATTGGATTCCTAGCTCCAGATCTTTTCCTTAAATGTCCATTTTTTATTCAGAATGAAATTTCCCACAGAAGCACAGCCTACTGCCAAAACCAGCGACAATGTGTAGCTTGCATGGTAGGCCTCAACCAGCAGATAGACCAAGGCAAGCTGTATCATTGCGCCCCCTGCACTAAACCCTGCAAACAACCCATACTGGGTAACAGTTTTTTTGAAACTAAAGTCTCTATCTTCAAATGTCCATGACTTGTTTAGAAAGAAATTCGACGAGATGGAAAATAATATGCCTATGATTGTAGCGTGTATATACCATAAATTTGAGAGAACACTGGTGAAAAGAAAAGAAACAATATAGTTAATGGCAAAGCCACTAGCACCGACACTGTAGAACCGTCCCGCCTTTGAAAGAAAGCGGACCGAAGCGCGGTCTTCTCTTTCGCGGACAGATTTTCCGTACCGGTACAATCTCCAGACGGCCTTAAAGTAGTCATACGCTACCGACGCATCCAGTTTGCTCGATCCTATCTTGCGGTTTGTAAAAGTATAGGGAATCTCTTTGACCTTGACTCCCTTGGTCTTCACTAGAACTTCAAGGAGCATCTTGTAGCCCAGTGCGTCAAATTCAATATTTTCTATGATTTGGCGCCTGAACGCGAAAAAACCAGACATGGGATCCTTTATGTTGATTCCAAGTCCATATTGGGCAATTTTTGTAGCACCCTTGCTCATCACCCTGCGGCCAAAAGGCCACCCTGCCACTGACCCTCCTCGTATATATCTAGATGCTATGACTATATCACAATGGTTATCTCGAAGCTCATCTATGAGCCTAGGTATCGTCATTGGCGGATGGGAAAAATCACCATCCATAACAACTACTATACTTCCTGTAGAAGAGCGTATACCTTTCAATATGGCAGAGCTTAGCCCCATTTTGTTCGGCCGGTGAATCACCTCAAGAGAATACAATTTTTTCTCTTTTCTGATTTGTCTTGCATATTCTTCAGCGATCTGGCCAGTACCGTCAGGTGAATTATCGTCAACTATTATAATTTCAGCACGGTGTCCTGCTGGAAGGTTTTCTCCCACTGACTCGAGCATCTTGAGAATATTCTGAGACTCGTTAAATGTCGGAATGATCACTGACAGTGAAAGATCTGAATCTGCAATTTCCTTCTGTCCTGACGAGGCCAAATAGACTTGTCATACAATCTATTAGCGGAACATATAAAATTTTAAACCTGAACCATAAACAGACCTATCGGCTAGTTACACTTCAGATTTTACTGGATTTGCTTTTGGATTTATGCCCGAAGTGCAAGTCCAAGCGACTCCTTTGTCTCTCATGTTTCAATTAGTTAATATCTCTAATGATATCAAACCATTTGCGCATGTCAAGTGACGCTATCGATTACCCTGTAAATGGAAAATTTGGCAGGTACGGTGGTAAGTACATTCCCGAAACTCTTGTTCCAGCAATTGAGGAGCTGGAATCTGCCTATGCCAGGTACAGAGATGATGCGGATTTCAAGAATGAGCTTGAATATTACCTGAAGCAATATGCTGGCCGTCCAACTCCACTATATTTTGCGAAAAACCTTACAGATTATGCAGGAGGGGCAAGAATCTTTCTAAAAAGAGAAGACCTGCTTCATGGAGGGGCCCACAAGACGAATAACACCCTCGGTCAGGGACTTTTAGCCAGAAGAATGGGCAAGAAAAGAATCATAGCTGAGACCGGCGCAGGTCAACATGGAGTTGGCACAGCTATGGCCTGTGCTGTGCTAGGTCTGCAGGCTGAGATATACATGGGTTCAAAGGATATCCAGAGACAAAAGCTAAACGTATTTAGAATGCAACTTCTGGGTGCCAAGGTGCACTCTGTTGATTCAGGAAGCAGAACTCTGAAAGATGCTATCAATGAGGCGATTCGTGACTGGATTTCAAACGTACGAGATACATACTACCTTTTGGGTTCAGTTGTTGGCCCTCACCCTTACCCGGCCATGGTAAGGGATTTTCAGAGTGTTATCGGCAGGGAGATAAAAGAGCAGGCGGCAAAATTGTGTGGGGGCCTACCCGACGCAGTGGTAGCGTGCGTTGGAGGCGGAAGCAACGCGATGGGGACATTTTATCCTTTTCTCAATGACTTGAGCGTTTCTCTATATGGTATTGAAGCGGGAGGGCAGGGCATCAAATCTGGCAAGCACTCTGCAACTCTGGCTGCCGGCTCTCTAGGAATACTTCACGGCATGATGACCTACTTGTTGCAAGATGACGATGGTCAAGTTCTTGAAACACACAGCATATCAGCAGGATTGGATTACCCGGGTGTGGGGCCTGAGCATGCTTTCCTCAAAGACATAAAGCGGGCCAAATATGCCGCCTGTGTTGATCAGGACGCTGTATCGGCCTTTCTGACACTATCCAAGCTTGAAGGAATAATTCCGGCCCTAGAGCCGTCACATGCAATAGCCTACTCAATCAAACTAGCACAGAGCATGAGGAAAGACCAAAACATAGTTGTCACTCTCTCTGGACGGGGAGACAAGGATGTCGAAGTGGTTCAGAATTATCTGAAGCTAAAAAATAAACACATGAGGAGTGGAGCCTGAAACAAATGCGTCTGCGGAATGAAGCCAACAGGGTTGATGCAAAGTTCTGCGAACTATCAGCTAATGGCGAGGCCGCGCTTGTCTGCTATATTATGGCAGGATACCCCGATCTGAAGAGTACAGAATCAATTATTGCGTCACTTGTCGCCGGTGGGGCAGATATAATAGAGGTTGGCATCCCGTTTTCAGACCCAATTGCGGATGGCCCTACTATGCAGCAGGCTTCTTTTTATGCACTGGAAAATGGCATGACTCCACGAAAAGCACTGAAGGCAATACAAGGGATCAGGGCAAGGTTTCCCGATCTCCCAATCCTTGCTATGACATATTCAAATATACCTTTCAAAACAGGCATTGAAAATTTCTTGAATGAGGCACAAAGAGCAGGCCTTGACGGAATGATTTTGCCTGATATGCCAGTCGAGGAATCTGAATCCTATGTAAATGCTGCAAGAAAGTTGAACCTTTGCACAGTATTTCTCGCTTCGCCAAACACTCCAGAGCCAAGGCTCAGGTCAGTAGTCGAGGCATCTTCAGGGTTTGTTTACCTTGTATCCGTATACGGCACGACTGGTGCCCGGAGCAAAGTTGAAGATTATACAGCGAATGCAATCAAGAAGGCGAAATATGCAGCACACCTTGCCCAAAAGCCTGTTGCAGTTGGTTTTGGGATAAGCACTCCAGCGCATGTAAAATTTATGGTAGGCGCGGGAGCAGACGGAATAATAGTCGGCAGTGCCATAATCGACAGGATACAGGAAAATTTAGGGAATAAGAAACTGATGCTCTCTGAGCTTGAATCATTTGCTCGTTCGATGAAAAAAGCATGCAAAGCCTAGTATGATATTCTATTAGCTACTGATCGCAGGAGCCAGATATAACAGGCAGATGGACTGTGAGAAACATATCGCGCCAAATAACTAGGTAGAATCTTCAGTTTTGTAATGGTGGTGGACTGAAAATCATGAACGAAAAAAAGCTCAAGCATCTTTTTTGCAATGCCTTCATATCGGGGCATATCAAGAACAATACTGTACTACCTAATCCAGCTGACCACACTGAGCTGAAAATATCAGAAGAAGCCTGTTTTAGAGGCTTTGACCTTGTGATTATTGCGATAGCAAAGGGTGGTTTACCGAGGAAGATTTTGGACGGCAAGCCTGTTACTGCAGTCAGCTTTGAGAGCAGCCTTGGTGCAAGGTCTCAGCTGTTCAGAAGAACTGCACTGAAGGAAAAATGCCGTGCAGATTGTATCAGGTTCTTACCTGTAGAAGTAAAATCAGACAGCGATAACCTTGATAGCCGCCTTGCAAGGCAGATTGTCATGGCGATCACTACATTTGGAGAGTCCATAGTGGTGCTGGACGAACGGCACTCACAATATGCAAGGCTGCATGGGATTCACAAGCTTTTGCCTGCAACGGTTATTGGATACAGCGGCCATGGAGATTATTTTGAAGTACTGTCATCTTTTGGCCATCGACAGATAGATACTATATTTAGTTTTGACAAAAGAATGGTCGCTAAAGCCTTACTCTATAATGATTTAGACATAAGCCCACAAAAGGTCTACAGCAGAATTGTGTTGCTCCAGAGGATATTTGAAAAACTTGCATTTAATCAGATATACGGTCCGATACGCCTATCCACCAAGGAAGCACAATTTGTGCGTGAAATCGTTACAGTCAATATGCACAGAACAGACAGAGCAGATGACCTGATAAAGGAAACCGAGAACACAAAGATCACTGATTATTTGTAAATGCTCCCGTCTATCGCCCGTACTTTTATCTATGCACTGTCTAAGTCTATCAGCGTTTTCCCTGCATGGCATGAACTGTAAGTATTCTTTCGCTTGGTGTTCGAGAAGATTCCTACTATCTGTTATTATCTGATGTGTAGAAGTAGATATCAAATGAGCCTCCTAATAGAAGAGACAGAAGAAGTCGACGGAGTGCCGGTTTGTGGTGCAAACCTTTCGTCCCCTGTAGTCGACACAGCGTACTACATTGACGAAATCCACTATAAAATCGGAAACAGGATGTACATTGAGAATGCAGATTAACAGAAGAAGTAATCAGGGTCAAGCACAGGACGAAGAAGAAAGGGATCTCGAGCTAGAGAACATTGTTGGCAACTTGATGATTGCGCAATACCAAGTAGACAAACTTAGATCTAGGCTTAGTGAAAGAGTGGGTGGATACGGATCTGCCAGCAACAAAAAGGCCTCGGCGCACATTTTCAAGCACAACGAGAAATGGTACAAAGTGACTATCAAGGTAGACGAAATGGCAATAAACCAGCGGGAAGTATCAGAAGACTCTAAGTAAGAGGACATCTGTGTGCTTGCTTCTGACGCACAAAAATTTTTTTGTTTTTTATCTTTATAAGAAGTCAGGAGGAACTCACCAGTAGTTGCTTTACGTTCAAAGTAAAACAGCTTTTTAGTTCCTCGATCATGATTCCATTCTGCGCCAAGACTATGTAAATATGCTTCCGTTCCGTTCCGCAATGTTAATAGTTGCCGGCTGTTTTGGGCCATACATGGGCAGCCTTGCTCAGTACCTAAAGACACCCGGCTCCAGGGTTTTCCTTGCACCTAATACTTCTGATCAAGATCTGATTGAGAGGGCAAAACAAAGGCTCGTCGAAAATGGTGCAGAACTCGAACGCATTCAGATAAACTACAATACCCAAGAACTTGCCGAAGGCGACCTTTTTGTAAGCTACGATCCTCCAGACCTTGTTGTCAGGGTAGTATACAGCAAAAAACCAAATGGTATCGTGAAGATGAAAAGCACTGAAATGATCCGGCTCTGATTATTAGCCTGTAGTACTCTTGCTACTAGGTTGCCCTGCTTTCAAGCAAGTTCCCCACAGCAGATACAAGGCCATCAACAGGGTATCTATCTTCTCTGCCGTCTTCCATCAACCGGATGGTGACCTGCCCGGTATTCAGATCTTCTGCCGTAACAATTACAGTAATCTTGGCTCTTTTTGAGGCAGAATCATCAAGCTGCTTTCTCAGAGCTCTACCAGATAAATCATAGTCTGTAGATATTCCGCTCCTGCGAAGATCTGAAACAATCTGCATTGCCTTTTTTCTAGAGTCGTCCTGAGCATATGCCACATAGACAAGTGGACTGTAGGCCTGCTTCATAATTTCATGTTTTCGCAGGGCCATCACTATTCTTTCGACGCCTCCGGCGACTCCTGTAGCACCGATGTCGCTTCTGCCAAATGCGCTTGCCAGAACATCGTACCTGCCGCCACCAACAAGCGCACCTATATCTAGCAAGGGATCAAATGCTTCAAAGACGATGCCAGAGTAGTAATCAAGCCCCCGGACAATACCCAAGTTTATCCTCACATTCTCCACTTTCCTATCCCGGAGCATGGAAATCAGATCTTCTAGAGCACTCCAGCTTGGCAGCTTGCTTGCGTCGGTCTTTGTTGATATGGACTCTGCTGTACCTTTGAGCTCTGACAAATTGATAAGGGCCTGCAACTTGGAATGATCTAGTCTCTCTTTGTACTCCAAAAGTACCGCCTGAGCCCCCTTCTTTGGAACCTTATCTATTGCTCTGAACATTTCCATCACCATCTGATCTTCTGGAACCCCAAGTATTTTTCTGATATACTCTTCAACAAGCTGTCTGCTGTTTATGTCAATGATAACTTCAAGCCCGAGCCTTTTGAAAAAAGTTGATACGAACTCGATTACCTCGGCATCAGATTCCTGCTTGAATGGACCGTAAACTTCTACATCCCACTGGTGAAAATACCGGTATCTTCCGGCTTGAGGCTCGTCATATCTCCACACACCGGCAAATGCCGCCACCTTGAATGGAAGCTTTAGGTCTCTTCTTGCTGCAACATACCTAGTGAGACCTACCGTCAAGTCGAACCGTAACGCCACATCCCTTCCGCCCTTGTCCTTGAAGCCGTACACGTCATTCAAGATTGCGCTTCCACTTTTAGCCTCCAGAGTAGATAAAAGCTCGATGGGTGATGGCTCCATCAGCCTAAAGTTAAAGAGGGCGGCCGTCTCAAAGAAAGTGCGCCTTACAAAATCGATATTGTAAAACTCTTCACTCTCGAGATCTCTCATACCACGCGGAAGTTCCAGCTTCACAACTGTAGGCAGCAGTGCGTTAGCATTTAGATTTTGCGTTCCAGCCAGCATATCGTATAATAAATAACAGTGCAGTGGATCATAGCTGCATTGGCAGGAGGCTATAGGTATCTTGATCACATGACTGATGCGGTAATCGAGGCATATGGCAGCACGTTGGAGGAAGCATTTGAAAACGCCGCCAAAGCCCTCAATGATACAATGGTAGATCTCCAGACCATCAGACCCTCTGTAGAGTTTTCTATATCGGCAAGTGGTCATGATCTTTACCAGTTGCTCTTTGACTGGCTTGATAAGGTGATGTTGCTCTTGGTCGCTGATGGAATTGTATTATCAGAATTTAAAGTAAGTATTCGAAAGAATGATACCTATCTACTTGATGGGACTGCTAGAGGAGAGAAACTTGACCTTGCTAGACATCGCTATAAAGTGGAGATAAAGGCTGTAACTTATCATGAAATGCAGATAACGCAGAATAATGGCAATACCGTAGTCAGATTTCTACTTGACCTGTAATAAGGATTAAAAAGCCATGGTAAAAGTAGACACACAGGAATGAAGAAAAGGAGGGGAACGAGCTATCGTATCAGAAGATAAACCCAACATAGTTGGGATAAACGTTCTAAAACAAAATGGCGCCAACGTAGAAGAAATAATCAAGGGCCTTGTGTACAATGCATCGGTCGAATTTACTGCATATTATTACTTTACCAATCTCAGAGTCCACTGCACAGGCATGGACGGGGAAAGTGTTAAAGGAATAATCGAAGATGCCCGGCTTGAAGATCTAAGTCACTACGAGTCCTGTGTCCAGAGAATATACGAGCTTGGAGGCAGCCTTCCAAATGACGCACAGGAGTTTGTCAGGATGTCGGGCTGCCAATTCCTCCAGCTTCCTATACCGCCTACTAATATGCACGAGATCCTGAGAAAATGCCTTGCAGCAGAACAGGGTGCCATTGTGAACTGGAATAAAATGTGCAATCTGACAATTGGCAAGGACCCTGCAACATATGACATTGCAAAGGACATACTCAAGGAAGAAATTGAGCACGAGGCTTGGTTCCTTGAGCTTATCTATAACAGGCCATCAGGACACATGAGGAGAAAATACCCCGGAGAACGACCTCATACCCGCAAACATTCGCGAGCGCTTGACATCTGTTGACTACTTTTTCTATATCATTCAAACAAGCAATAGTAAAACCTGATCTCTTGGAAAGATCTAGGCGAACCACTTTTCTAGCGACTGACTCCGGCTTGAAATCGACTTTTTGAGCCTGTCAAGCGCGCCTGTTACTCTATCTGCTGAAAAGCTCTTTTCGATACAGAGAAAATCAATTATCTTTTCTCTGTCTACCTCACCAAAAACTAGATTGTATCCCTCTGGCGCAGGAGAGTTCAGAAAGATGTCCCTTATCTTTTGGTACGGGACATCCTGCAGCTGGTCTTTTATCTTTTCAATCATTTCGAGTCTTCCATACTGCTTGATAAGCTTTAGCGCAGTCTTTGGACCAATCCCGGCAAAGCCACCAGGGTTGAAGTCGGTGCCTATCAGTATTCCAACATCCACCAATTGCTCCCGGTTAAGACCTGTCTCCCTCAGAACACGCTCATATTCAATTACTTCAGGTTCAACATCTACATACACATTCCGGTTAGGAACTTTTCGCTTGCCACTTACTGCAAGATTTCGCACAAGTCTCTTTGCGCCAAACAATATCGAATCATAGTCTTGGCTTGCTGATGCAAAGGCTATCTCCTGATTCGTAAGCCACGCGGCGGCGGCCTCGCCATCTGAGTGAGCCTGAATATGTGGTATACCTAGGAGTGACAGAAGTTTCTTGGATTCTTCAACCATCGCGTCGTTTATGATAGCCGTGCGCTTGCCATATTTTACAGCATCTTCCAGCCGGCCTTCCTCCAGCGCCTGTTGGTACTTTTCTGAGGCCTCTTCTTTTAGCCTATGGCGGCGCTCAAGTTCTGCAATCTTGAGGGCATCTGCCTTGCCATCAAAGACATAGACAGGTTTGATATTTTCCACAAGAAGATTGACATTTCTGTAGAACATGCCACTGAGATGGCTTGTCACTTCGCCCTTGCCATTTGTTAAAAGCTCCCCTGTAGGACCCCGTATGGTGGAAAGGAATTGGTAAATAGTGTTGTATGCGTCAATGGCTACAACTTTGTTTGAAAGATCGGCAATTTTTATTGGAGAGACCGTGATAAGTGGCCTTAAGTCCAGACCCATCTTGTACTTAGACTTGTGTCGATTCAGGAATTAAGTCTTGTCCTCCCATCAACATCCTGCATTTCTGTTGCCGAGGATCTTGCCTATACTACCTCATGGCTGTCGGTAGTTTTTTAGAGTCTGACATATCCACCCTACGTCTTCAGGCGTCTTTGCCAACCGGCCCACCTTTATGCAATCTCGTATATCTTTTGATTTCAAGCTTGACCAGACTGACAAGGCCACTGCCTCGGCTACTTGATTAGAGACTCCTTCTTTTGACAGCATATGAATTGCAATCTGTCTGAAATCTTCGTATTTATACTGCTTGAAGTGCAGCACAACAAACCTAGAGAGCAGCGGCGTAAGCATTCTCTCTATAGAATTGCTTGTTCCAAATACCCATGTCTTCAACTGGGTGTTTCGCGTCTTTTGAAATTTCGTTTCCGCTACTATACCTGTCTCCATGAGGCTTAGCAGTGCTGTCTGATCTTTCATTGGCATATGCTCAATCTCGTCAACGATAAGATACCTTGGGCGCTTCTCAAATAGATAGTCTATCATCCCTGATTTGGTGCTATGGCTGCCCAGAGTAAAGAATGATCTTTCAAGCTTCATGCACTCTAGCATAAAGAGGGTCTTGGCAGATGCAGGCGGACCCACAAGCAGTATGTGAACTGGCTTTTCCGAAGTTAATGATAGATTAAACATCCTCTTCACATCATCATAACCTATGATACTATCAAACAGCATTTCTTGCTGGGCTTTCGGCTTGGCAGTTTGACCTTTCTGGCTGGCTCGGATGTTGGTGTGGCTGCTTGCTTCTGTGCCTCCTTCTTCTATTACTCCAACAGGCAGCTCGTTGTCTGCAGACATTGGATGCCTGCTGCCTGGTTATGCTTTAGATGTTTCTGCGAAATTGCGATGGCAAAGAGCTTTAAAATAATAGACTGAAAGATGGAGAATGGTCATCTGCCAAGAAGCCGCGGCCGTCACTGGCTTATAGGGAGGTATGAAAAAGAGCGAATTGCAGATATCGTTTCTGCTCCAAGCTTGATAGTATATGCAGATGCGTCCTCTGAGCCAAGATGTGAAAGATCCTCAAGAAACTTTGCCTTGTCCTTACCACGCTCATATGTTCCTCCAGATTCTTTGATGCAAAGTGGAAATTTCTGCATCCGGATGCCTGTTGAATTAAGAAATGATATAAACTTGCGATATGCATCCAGATTGTACCATTCCCATCCTTTCTCATTGCAGAGCATAATCCACACGTCTATGGTATTCTGGAAAAATGCTCTGTTTCGCAACTCTTCCAATGTCAAGCCTGAACATGACTTATTGGTTGTCGAACCCTTTTTCTACGTTTCTTATTTGTACTGCCCTGCATCGAGCAGTATGATGAGATACGATTCTACCAAGAGGATTTGCACAAAAAGCTATAGAGGAGTGTTATGAGTCAAAGGATGTTCGTATTGATATAGAGAGAGATGACCAAATCGAATAAAGAATGCTGAAAAGTAAGTAACAGTCAACATAATTAACCACCGCCACCATATACCTTGGGATTTGGCAAGTAAGAAGACTCAGACGCCGTCTATATTCTTGTTGTGCGAGACTTGCTACTGGTGTGCTACATTTTTCGATAAGACAAGGCTTCCAGCCGACAAGTGTCCAATCTGTTTTGCCACAGTCATGTCCAGCTTTCCAATCATGCCTGATGAATCTTTCACATTCAGCCATGACGGAAAGAGAGGTGTAGAACTCGACTTTAGGCGGAGAGGCTGAACCTGCATAAGCAGAACAAGATACAAATCACGAGCGTTATGCATAGTTCTCTTTTCTGTCAGCTGGCATACTGACTACTTACTGATCCACTATTGTTATAGGTACGTCGCTTCCGTTTCTGTCATAGGCAGCTATGGTCTCTTCTTCGTATGGATAACTTATGATTACAGATACAAACCCATAGAAATTGTTCAGATCTTCTGGTGAGGGCTTGTTTGAGCCACCTGGATGAGAATGGGCAGTACCCATGTACGAAAGGTCGAATGGAAGTTCATAGACAGGAAAACCAGAATAATATGGGCCATGTGAGGAAAACGGCGGTATAACCAGCCCGTCAACTATGATCTGGTGTCTCTTTTTCTTGCCCTGTAAGATCAGGATACCTTCATTTGGATGCCAAGTTTTGGCAAATGTAATTATGCTATTTGCCACCTGTCTTGTCATCACCAGCTCCCTTCTGGGGGCCTGTTTGGAATCGTTTCTGCTACGAAAGAGCAATACACAGCCTCTACTGGTGCCTTTTATTTTAAGATTGACTGGCAGAAGGTGCAGGCAATATTGCATTCAAGTATCTTTTCACTTTGCATAGTTGGCAGCAATGTTGCAGGCTCCTCAGGCAATCCTGCCTCCTAAATAACAACCATTCTGCAATTGCTTACTGAAGGCCTTACGCAACGGAATGGATAATAGGCGGAGCTTTGCAAGTAAAAGCTGACCTGCTACGATGTTACGAAGAAGCAGAGAAATAGGAAGCAACAAGATAATTCTGCGGAGAGGAATGGTAGGGAACGACAAGGACGGTACTCCTCTTCTCATCAACGAAAAAGGAGAAGGATATAGAGTAAACGATACCGCAGTTTCTCTGTGGAATATGTGCAATGGCATATCCTTCAACGACCTACTGCTTGAGGTTTTGCGGATATCTAGCGACAGTGAAGAGGAAGTAAGAAAGTCGCTAAGTGAAATGCTGAAGCAGTTAGATAGAGTATCCGTAATTGAAATAAAAAAAACAAAGCAGTAAAGCAAAATAAAACAGGATAAAAATAGAGAAGGCAAAAAATAAGGGTCAGTTCAGTGCTGTCCGCAGATCTGAAATGCGAACATAATATACCCATCTATCCTGCCTGACCTGCGGTAGGGATAAAAGTTGTTTGTATTCTTTGGCATCAGTTCACTCTTTAGGCCTAATGCCTCTTGTTTGGCAACAGATACTCTGGCAAGCCTAGGTGTAAGTATCTTGGACCAAGGGAGTTGAGGGAGAGGATTATTCTTTTTACTTGCTATCATTGCCACTAGCCGATTTGGATTCTGCCTGTCAACAAATATGGAGTAGTTGTAGTCTTGCTTTTCGTCAAACGGATCAGGTGCCGTAAACGGATCGATATCGATATAATTTTGTATTCGTTCCTTAAGCGAATATGCCAGTGCGGACATGATGGCATAATCTGATTCGTCCAGTTTTTTGACTTCCTGTACGCTTGGAGGTCTAATTGATGTAGCAAGCACGACCTTTGGTTATAGATTCCATCAATATATTTTTTCTAAATTGACTTTGCTCACTTTCAGGATAACAGATATCTTGTCACCACGAAAAAGGCATAAATTGCAATACTTTATGAAAAGGGTTGCCGGGGTACCCAAGCTAGGTAAGTCATAATCGGCCCTAACAGGGGTCAGCCTCGAGATCAGTCAAATGCATGACGCGCCAGCTGATGTCCTTCGGGACTCGTGGGTTCGAGTCCCACTCCCGGCGCACGTCTCGTGTAGTGTAGCCATCTCTTTATAAACAACTCAAGGCAATAGCTGCCTATTCAGATGGCCAGACTCAAGCAAAAACAGCTGATTTCCACTGCCAACCTTAGAATCAGAATTGTAAAGCTGACTGACGGACTTTCAAGGCCATATTTTCGTAACATGTTCATTGAACTTTTAGAGGCAAACCCTGCCAATGCCAAGATACTCTGTGATTTTTTTGATGCTGAACAAGTGGAATTTAATATCAAAAATTCAACCAAGGAATGGCAGTTGAAAATCCTTTACTGGCTTTCCCGGGAGCTTCATCACAAATCATTCAAGAGCATGACAAAGCAGGATATTATCATATATCTCAATACTCTCAGAAAAAGCGAAGAAGATGATGGAAAACACCGCTGGATTGGTACTTATAATAACAGACTCATGGTTTTTAGCAAATTCTTCAGATGGCTCTACAATCCTGACGAACCTAACGCCAAACTAAGAGAAACACCCGACTGTGTAAATATTCGTCCACTGCCAAGAAAAGAGGTCAGCGCTTACGGACCTGGCGATATCTGGACCGACCAAGAAATAGCCTGTTTTTTGAAATACTGTCAGAACAAACGTGACAGAGCATATGTGGCGATGGTTGCCCTGGACACTTCAGCAAGACCGCACGAGATTTTGCGCAGAAGGATCCATCAAATTTCATATGACTCCGCAAGTGATGGAACAAAGTATGCCTACATTGACGTGTCTGGTAAGACAACTAACCGACGGCTGCCACTCATATGGTCTCTGCCATACCTGAAGGAATGGCTTCAGGGAGGCCATCCTGATGGCGACAATCCAAATGCTTTCATTTTTGTGTCGCTTGCTGATCAGGTTTACGGCCAACGCCTTACAGAGGATGCGCTGGGCAAGCACTTTAGAGAACAGTATAGAGACTCATTCTTTCCCCAGCTGCTCAAAAAGGACGATAAGGAAGTACCTCCTGCAGACAAGGCTCTGATTAGAAGCATGCTAACCAAGCCGTGGGCCCCTTACATTTTCAGACATACAGGCCTTACCAACAAGTCGAAGATATTGAAAGAGCATGTACTGAGGCAATATTCTGGCTGGTCGATGGATAGCAAAATGCCTGCACGATACATCCATTATTTTGGTAACGAGTCTAGCATTTCGCTGCTGGAAGCATATGGAATAATCAAGCCAAAAGAAAAGTATGAAAATTCTATTAAATTAAAGCCATGTCCGAACTGCTCTGAACCGAACAAGCCGGATGCTCAGTACTGCCTCAATCCAAGATGTAAATTCCCTCTGACAAACCAGGCTCATTCCGAGATTATGGAGAGGCAAAAGAAGGAAGTGGAAACTATTGTGGAACAGAAGCTACTTGAGTTAAGCAAGAAAGTCGATTTCAGTAAATTGTAGGGTTGAATCTTGCCCAAATCTTTTCGGGATTTCCTGTGAGGCCTGAAACGTGTGATAAAAGAAGCATTAGGAACAAACTATCGAATGGATTATTCATGGAGTTGACCTTTCACTTTCAAACTCTCCGATCAATTCCTGTAGTCCACCTATAATATGTGGTGTATTATGTTGCAGGTGTCTTGTATAGCGAGTAGTTAGATCATGATTCCAAACCGCATAAATTCGCAATGCTCTTTCTTTGCATTTTGGACAGGCCTCAAGATAATCCTTTTTCTCGAATTTTCGGTATTCAAAAAGATAGTATGCAGCTTGTCTCCCGATAAAAGTTTGCAAATGACATTTTTCACAAATAGCAATTGTAACGACAACTAGTTCGTTTCTGTGTTCATACCGCAATTGCTCCCACTCTAGGCCCGGAAGCGCTTCAGAAATCCTGCGCTCAAAATCTAGTTTTACACAATATAGTATACTTTCTTGGATTGGAGTTGTGAGTGAACTAAACCCGATTTTCGCCTTTTCCTGCAAACTCGCAGGTTGCATGAATCCAGTAGCATATTGTATCTGTGAAAAAAAATCTAAAAGACTAAATGATTCATCTAGCACAACGAGCCCTGATTTGAGAAAATAAAACATTGTTTTTAGAATCGACATCTTTAGGTCATCTTCCACAATTTGTCTCAAGAATGCCACAAAGTAAAGTGACACGGGAGATGGGCTTTGCATTATCTGATTTTTTATTAGTTCTAGACATCTCTCGACATAACTCATTGAGCGTCCTTTTTCAGATGTACTGAGCGCTCTTATCAGATAAATTAAAAACATTCCATTCGATGTGATTTTGTACGCTGGAATCTTTTCCTTAGTTTTCAGGGCCACTCTGGTTCCAGCACGTTCAAGAAGACCCAGTTTGACAAGTAACTCTACCATATGTTCAATCTGCTTGCGATGTCTATGGAGAAGGTAGCTTTTAGATATCTTACTTTGTTTTTCTTCCACATAAGGCGGATAATGATCAACTAGCCAATTGCCGATTTCAGTGATGATAAAACCCTTTTCAAGAAACTCTTTATCGTCGATGTTGCCACTTAATATCCACTTACAAATTCTTGCATCTGCACGATCCCCTTTGATAATAGACTTGATAGTCACCAATGCTTGCATACTATCACTTAGTATTTAGTAACCGAACGTAGTGCTTATTTAACATTATTACTGTAATATCTTCATGTCTGACAATTCAGAGCAAAAGGAAATTGTCAAAACCTTTCTTGCCGGTCATGCATCTTGTACTTTGGTTATTCCAAGACGGCTTGCTATCAAATATGGTCTTCAGAAGCCTGCTCATGTAATACTTGAAGAAAAAGAGAACGGCATCTTTCTCAGGAAGCTTGAATTACGATAGGCGGTAATGCATGCAGAAATTTTCAACAATTCAACAATGTGCGGGACTTGGCTGTGCAAAGCCGGGGAATATAGTATTGCGCTTGCGCTATCTCAATCTCATTGGCCATTTCTGCGATAAATGTGCTGCAGACCTTCTTATGAACGATTTAGCCTTCAGGCCATCGGAGGTGGCAGCTACAACGTAAAACCGTCGGGGCAGGAGTTGTCCCTTCCAACAGGACTCCTGCATACATCAACCCGACACGAGGTGTGACCCTATATGAAAATTACATCAAAGAAATTATTTGAAATTTTGGGAGCTGTCTTCTGTGAGATAGCCCAAAGGGAGGAGGCTAGCTTCGATTGACGTCTGTAATTTCAATTGTTCCGCTAGATCAAGTTGAGGTTGGAGAGCGGTATCGAAAAGACCCGGGAGACCTCACTGGTTTAATCGCATCAATAAATGAGCTTGGCATACTCGAACCTCTTGTAGTAGTCAGAAAAGGTCCCTCTCGATACCTGTTGGTTTGCGGTGGAAGGCGCTTCGCTTGTGCTACTAAATTAGGACTCAAAGAAGTACCTGTGCATGTTGTTGAGCTTGCAAATCCACTGCAGGCTGAATTTGACGAAAATGCACATCGAAAGGAATACACGCTTACCGAAAGAGTTGCAATCATTCAAGCTATCCAGGCTACAAGAATTGGACATCGACCTAGTAAAGACGAGTTAGAGAAGGCGTCTGAAACAGACACCTTTCCAAGGGGTTCAACTTATTCTGTCGCAGAGCAGGCACTAGGTGTCAAGAAAGATACTTTACGAAAAGAGGTCAAGCTCGTTACAGCTGTCAGTGAGAATCCTGAAAAATATGGACCGCTGCTTGAGGCTGTTATGCAAAAGAAGAAGTCTGTGAGCGCAGCAGTAAAGCAAATTGAAGCAGATAAATTGGCAGCGCAAGTTAAAGCAGATGTCAAAACAGACATTGCCTCTTCTGTTCCATCATCAATAGATGATAATTCTAGATGGAAAGTTCGTTTCAGCGACCTTTCTGAATCAGAAGAGCAAGCAATGATTGCGGGCAAACTTACTGATACTAGTATTCCCTGTCCTAGGTGTGCACTACTGATCCCCGTTTATGTCAATACTTCAGATGATCCGACTAAGGAATTATTGAGAATCAGAGCTGAAGCAAAAGCAACAGAAGGTGAAGCTATAGCAAAATGATAGTCGAAAAATGCAGACAAGATCCAAACGGCATGCACATTCTCAAGCGTGACTATGAACAACATGAGGTTAGCTGCTCAAAGTGCGGCATTATTGACAAGACAGAGACTGAGAACCTCAAGTTTGAAATAAATAATGATGCCAATAGAGAATTACTTCTCAACTCTTCTGATTCAGACCCAAGCCTCATAACAAAAAACGGTACTCAAATGGAATGGATATCCGATAGCAGTAAAGGCTTGGCTGCTAAGCTTGCAAAATATGGAATTCTACAAGACGGATATACTGCAGGACAGGTTGGGTCGCGAAATACTTGGATTGAGGAAGGAGTTGAGAGTGTGCATGGGCCTTACAAAGTCCATGTTGATTTCACAAAAGACGAGACCTTCAGGCAAGCCAACATTTTTCTCCATCGATACTGCCGAATGCTCCATCTTCCATATCGCAAAAAAATGGAATTAGGGAACCCTTTAAGAAGTGCATTCAATTCTAACACAGGCGCATTTCTCCATGTTGTTGTATTGAAAGTGATACTTGATAACCTGTACGACTCACTTACGATACATGAAAAGAGCATTGTAATCAAAGAACTCACAACCTGGCGAGAAAAACTTCGAGAGGATACCAAGGGGAAATACATCAAGGAAATACAGCGACAGAAATCTCAAGTGGAGGGCTCGATATGACCTATCCACCAGGATTCAAACTTCCGGATTCCATTTGTTGGGAATATCATGAGATGCTGCTTCAATACATGAAACTTCGACCGAAGGAAATCCGAATGAAACTGCTAGTAGACATCATGTAGGGCTTGTATCTCATGAACGACCACAACAAGAATCATTCATTGATAGAATTCCTGCTAAGAGACGAGTTAGCATCTCAAGCCAGCAAAGTAAAGTGAGGTCCCATGGGAATAGTACCAACCATCTTTGACATTGACTTTGAATTGCTTTCAGAAATGTGTAAAATCTGTCAGCATACAGCCTATGATCTAGCTTGGGATTTCTCCAACAATCCAGTCGGTTGCTGGATAGATTTGGTAAAGGTAGCAGAAAAGTTCGGCCATCAAGAATTTCATTATTGGATGAATGTAATGCATGGTAAGATGTACCATGAGTATTACGAAGCGCTAATCCTCCCGCCTTTGGAAAATTCCACGACAAACTTGGAGGAAGATAGTGCTTGTTTGTAAGCGAATGGCTGCAACCAAAGTTGGATAACTGCTTGGTACAATTTTCTAGTATGCAAAAAAGTCATGCCCTGTCTGACCCATTGGCTTTCCAGGGCAATGGTCAGACAGGAGCTACCGAGCACCCACTTCAAGACAAGACCAAGGAGGCCTTGACTTATGTCTGAGATTATACAGAGTTTAGATAAAAACGTTAATGCCACCTATCAACCAAAGAAGCGGCGCTACAGGAAATGGCCGCGCACAGTCTTTTACCATAGAAAGAATCTCGCTGTGCATTTAGCACCCGAAATTAGCGACCGCCTTGGCCTGGTGGCTGACCAATATTATACAGAGCAGAGGCTAGAGGGCAACTCTCTCGTAATAACGTTCTATCCAAGGAGAGCTGAAGCATGACATCAGCTGCAGAAAGAATGGTCAAGCCTGCCACCGTGGTGGAGTTGTTCAAAATCGGCTTCAAAGTTGTGCCATTGAGGAACGATGCGAAAACTCCGGTAATTTCCTGGAGTTCAATATATGAGAATAGCTGGGATATGGAAGAGCTTGCAAAAAGGCTCTTTGGATTCTATAACGTTGCAACTTGCTTCGGTAAGACTCACTTTAAGGATGAACATGGAACCAACCTATTTCTCAATTGCTTAGATATCGATAGTCAGGATGTCTTTAGGATTCTGGTTAATTTGGCAGACCCTGACAATGGCGCAAGATATTCGTTAATAGACAAATCACGAGAAATGACATTTGTTACAAAAACAAAAAAGTCCTTTGGATATCATATTTACTGGTTCTCCCATGAGCCAAATCCTCCAATTAAGGTTAAAGATTGCATATATGGGAAGGAATTTGAGATCAAAACTGACAAGACCAGCGGCCTCTGTTCCTTGCCACCTTCTAGGCATAGAGAATATCCGGATTTTGAGTATCAGAACATCGGTCAGAATAAAATAATGGTGGCAGATGGGCTTTACAATTCTCTTATCAAACTACTGAGTGATTGTCTGAAGCCAAAAACTTCTCAGAAAGGCAGTCAACTGAATTCACTCTCTACAAATGAGGTAGGGCTAACGGATCCTGATATCGATACAATCTGTGAATTGTTAAAAGAGCACTATAAACAGTGCTATCGCAATGTTATCTGCCTATATCTAGCGGGCTTCCTGCTAAAAAATGATGTCACTCTTGAATCTGCAAAGGAGCTTTTTTTGAGGCTAACAAAAGAGGATGAGGAAAAGCAATCTCGATTCATTGCATTGGAAGAGACGTATAAGAAACAGAAACAGGTGGTCATGGGGTACAAGGGATTATTATCCATCATATCTGGTATAGCCGGGGAATCCACTGCAAGAAAAATTATCCAAACTACATATTCTCGGATTCTATCCCACAAGTCACTCGTAGATAATAACGACTTGGCGTTTGAGCTTGCAGAGACGATAAAGAAGGAATATGTTTTCAGAACTATGAATGATACACGTGAGATTTACTATTACCAAGATGGCAAGTATCTATCAAATGGTGAGAGAATTATCGAAATAGAATGTCCAAAACTCTGGGCGAGAGCCCGGACTGCAGTTGTAAACGAAGTTATTGAGATGATCAGGAGGACTACTCCCGCAAATAGGTCGGAATTTGATTCCAATTCATATATTCTCAATGTGAAAAATGGGCTACTTGATATTCAAGCTGGTAAGCTGAATCCACATGACCCAGAATATCTATCGATAGTGCAGTTGCCAGTAAATTTTGACCTAGAAGCAGTCTGTCCAGCTGTTGAGACGTTTCTGGGAACATCACTAGACGAGAAAAATCAAGATAAAGTAAAGAGACTGTTGGGTGATATTCTTACACGAGACTATAGATATCAGTCTCTGTACTTTCTCGTCGGATCAGGGCGAAATGGAAAAGGCACCCTTGGTCGACTTTTGAGGGCATTTGTAGGCCCTGACAATTTCAGTGCGGTTACATTACAGTCACTTGCAGATGAGCGATTTGCGAGAGCACAGCTTTATGGAAAAATACTCAACTTTGCAGGTGACGTAAGTGCAGATGATATTGAGAACTGGGCGATAATAAGGTCATTGAGTGGTGGTGACCTTATTGCTGCTGAGCATAAAGGCTTACCAATATTTCATTTTGTTAACGGTGCCAAGCTTGCCTTTTCTTTCAACAAGCTTCCGCCACCTGACAACTCGTTTTCTACAATGAGACGTCTTGTTTTGATAATGTTTGAGAGGGTTTTCAGCGAAGAAGAGGCCGATAAGGACTTGGATTCAAAATTGCAGACTCCAAATGAACTATCTGGTCTGCTCAACTTAGCTCTGGATGGATTCAGAAAGTTGAAAGAAGATCCAGAATATGCTTTGGAATCATGGCAGGAGGTAAAAGCTCAGTATTTGAAGCTAGAAAATCATGTTGCAGCTGTCCTTCAAGAGTGTTTTATCAAAGATGTTGAAGGTGAGGTTGAAACCAAGGAATTCTATGATATCTATACAGATTATTGTAAGAACAAGAGTACTGCAGAGAAACAAATCAACCCACTTAAGCCTAACGCGCTGGGTGCCAAATTGGCTGATTTAGGTATAGAAAATAGGCAAAGAAGGCGTAAGGACGGAGGCAGGTATCATGTCTATGTTGGCGTCAGAATAAAGGATACTTCCCAAACAAACATGAATCAATATTCATAATGTCACGGGTGTCACGAGCAAAAGTCCCTACTCCTTTTTTTATTTTTAAATCTCTCCTTATTTTTATTTTCTACAAGCACTCCAAAAAAATCTAAGGGTACGTAAAAAGCTCGTGACGCTCGTGACAAGAGTTCACTATCAATCATGGGGTTTCTTGCTTTATTGTGCATTTGCATAGTCATATTCAAATGACTATGAAGTTTAGGATTCTGTCTTTTTCTTGATAATGACAGTAACAGTGCCTTCCCTTATGTATGCTATCCACTTTACCTTAGATCCTGCCTGCAACTTCAAAAACTGAACAATGTCTTCTGGGATTGTGGTACGAAGGCTAAGGCTTTTCTTGGTAGCTCTGAATACCTTGCTTTCACATTCAAACACGATTGGTTCCATAAATCAAAATTGTATGTGACTATGTAGATGACAATGATACCCTTCCAATGGCATCCCGGGGTCTTTTGATTGATACCAATCTATTTAAGAATCATACTTTGCAACAGCTCTTGTGTTTTTGCATCGTTGTACTTCAGGTTCCTGAATCCTCTGATAATTTCTCTCCAATTTTCAGGTTTCTTTTTTACAAGAGCTCGTATCATCTGTCTTTTTGCCCTGTTATTCACTAACTCTTTCTGACCATCATAGTCATACATGGGAATCTTCTTTCTGTATGCTTTACTTTGCCAAGCTCTGTCGTAATACTTGATATGGACATGCCTATAATGAGTGACAAGGTTTGCAGCTACCTGAGAATAAATATCATTTTTAAAAACTTTATACAGGTAGTATGACCACTCAGGCTCATAGCCACAAAGTGGGCAACGATATTTGTTCAACTCTGCGACAGATTGTTTCATTACATTTGCTTGTTCTTTCTGTCTTCCATTTAGGACATTGGCAATGTCATCATCTCCAAAATCAGGACGAGCTATCATCTCCCAAATCTCTCTATTTTTGAATCTAATTTCTTCGATTCTGTCCTCTTCCGTTATTCTCGACATTGAACTTACCTCCTACTTACCTCTTAACACCTTGACCCTCAAAATACATTCTCCATCAATCTTCTCGTGACTCCATTCCAGTTCATCTTTTTCCGTCATATTACAAAGGTCAACATATGTCCCTGGGACCGTGGTCTTGAGAGAGTTTGATTCTTTATTCGACTTGTAGAGCTTTGAACGTCTACCCAATTGCTGTTGAGCTTCCATTACCATTACTATTAAATGACACCTTTATAGGTCTAACTATCGCCTATTATTCGCCTATGGTTAGACCTATATACTAGCGCCTGTCTGAATATGGCAATGGCACGAAGCCAAACGGCCCTTAAGCAAGGCAGGACCGAAGAAGAGAGTCTGGAGACAGAACAAGTTACTATCAGGTTGACGGTACCAAAGCAATTGTGGAGGAAATACAAGAGAATCTTTGGACAAAAAGCCTTTGAAAGAGTATGGAGTGCACGGGTTGAATCTGGGCTGAAGGAGTTTGAAAAAGCACCAGAAGTCTTGGGGTTGGAACTTGATTGGGCAGTTGACGACTAAATGGAGGTGAGATTGATGGAACCAGGGGCTTGCAGATACATATCACTTTCAACGCCAGAAGAGGTAGACGCATTCGCTAAAGAGTTTGAGATGTGGGATTCGGATGCCCTGAAGGTTATGCTGAGACATGATGGCCTTGCGCTAATTATGCTTGATGATGATTTCAAATTCCCTGGAAGCTACTTGGCTGCATTGAGAAGTATTGCAAATAAAAAGGAGATGAATCTATACCAGTATATCTTTCAAATCTTGGTCAAAGATGTGGAAAAGAATGTAACATCAGAAATCAAGAAGCGCTGCAAGGTCGTTCCACTAACAAAGCAAGACAAAAAATACTTTATGGAAGTGCTAAGCCACCAATCCGATAACAGCGGGCTCGTTGGTTTATCTACCTATAACAAAGAGTATGGAGACATACACATTGTATTGAAAAAGGATGAAGCTGAATTCATAAAAGAGCACAATCAAGAGGGAAATCCTATGTCAAAATATCCACTGAAGAGACTTGAGCCAAAATTACTTCAAAAGACCTCCAAGGCTAAATCAAGGAGTTTGGGAAGATGACAACTCCAAAAACCACCTGTCAAATACAATGGCGAGCTTGGTGAGCATGTTGGGATTAATGTCAAACTTGTCCTACCACGCAAGCTCTATGAATTCTGGAAACCCACATTGAAAGAATGGTATGGCGGTTCTTTCGATTATGGTCTAAACTCAGAGATACTAACATGGTTCTTTATGTACCTCGATCCAGGAAATAGTTCCGCATTACCTGGCAGCTTAGGTGAATGCAGATTATACAAAATGAAAAAGAAATTGGGAATCGATGACGAAAGGCTCAGCGAGATAGCTCACGATGACCAAGGCTATATTGAAGCATTTCTGAAGCAAGCGAAACAGCATCAGGACCGCTCGGCCTACCAAGCAACCTAATATACCACCTCCACTATTTCTATTGCTCTATTTGAGAGGAAAACAAGAATGAAAACGATAGCTGAGGTACGAAAAACAAGTGACGGCAAGCTGCAATTTTTGGCGGCAAAGATGGACAGCTGGGATGTAACGAATCTGGTAGATACTTCCAAGGTCGACCTGAAAGGATTGGAGGTATCAATAGCAAAGCAACGAGAGCCTGTCTTGGTTGAAGTGGAGATAAGTGACAAGGCTGTCGAGCAAGTGATTAGCGAGCTATGGGGATATGCCAAGGCCAACTATGTACAGGCCGTGTATGGCATACCGGAAAGCTTTCGCTTTCCCTAACTTTGCATTTTTGACGGCAGCTGCACGGTCATGTTCAAAATTACAGACAATCTGGCTACTCATGGCCTGGGACAGGATATGTATCCGCAAACCGTCCTGCAGGAAGGCCCACTCAACAATACTGACTTTTGGATAGTAGATGTCAGGGACATGTTAGACGAAAGCCAACCCGTCGAGATCTACAAGCAAAAGATAGACTATGCCATATCATGTCTTGACCGG
>Ga0070739_10002626_pt1 | contig 23740 bp, 11 predicted proteins | sample Coa_R1_7_FD_66445 | JGI IMG/M metagenome (GOLD analysis project Ga0070739, IMG submission 66445) | Surface soil microbial communities from Centralia Pennsylvania, which are recovering from an underground coalmine fire - Coalmine... | ecosystem: Environmental > Terrestrial > Soil > Unclassified ... | reverse complement strand
TCGCTTTGGCGGCCGGCGACCTTCGCGAACTGCGCGAAGATATCACACGCGCGGTGGAGAGGGCGGCAGCGCAGGCCGGCGCCATGGAAGAGATCCGCGCCGAGGTGCGGCAGCGCCTGGGAGTTGCGCCGTACCCGAGTCCGGCGCCCGCGTTCGCCACTCCTCAGGAACCTACTCCGGCCCCAGCCGCGGCAGCGCCGGAGCAGAGCACGGCGACTGAGCCCCAGCAGCCGGTGTCCTCGCAGCCGTCGGCCGATGCGGAAACAGTTCGCACCGAAGAACCGGCTGCTGCGGAACCTGTTCCGGCCGTTGCCGCAGCGCCTGCGGCAGTGGAGGCCGAGGCAGGTCCTGCGGCCGAACAATGGGAGTCCCCGGCCGAGCCCGTGGCGCCCATCGCCGAGGAGGCCATCGCCGAGCAACCGCCTGAGGCGGAGATGGCAGAGCCGCAAACGGTCGGAGGCGAAGCTCCGCCGGTAACGGCTGGCGCTGAGGATAGGACAGAGCCACTTCCGGCCGAGGAGCCAGCGCCCCCGATCGTGGTCGTGGAGACCGCTGTTTTCGAAACGCTGACGGCTTCCGGACCAGTTCCTGCCGAAGCCCTTGCCGAAGAAGCCGGCCTGGAACGAATGGCAGAAGAGCCGGCCATGGGCGAGGATGCTCCCGCAGAGGCTGTTGCCCAGGAGCCTGAACCGGCAGCCGAAGAGGAAAAAGAGGTGATTGCAGAGGCTCCCGAGCCGGAGGGCGTCCCTGCCGAGCAGCCCGCGACGTCGGCCGAAGCTCCAGAGGCGCAGGACACGGCAGCGGCAGAGGAACCGAGTGAGCCCGCAGCCGAAGAAGAACCGGCCACGATCGAGCATGCGCCCGAAATCGCCGCGGATATCGAAGAAGTCACGCTGAGCTTCGAGGCTCCTGAAGCCGAGGTGGCCGAGGGAGAGACCGGCTGGGACCCGTCAGAAGCAGCCGAATCGCAAGCCGAAACTGATGCTGTTCCAGAAGAAGAGCCGGTTGCGGCAGCTGAGATGCACGACCCGTACGAGGTTGCGCGCGACCTGGCTTGGAAAGCCGCCGAGGATCCGGTCAACCGCGATACGCTGTACGCCGAAGCGATGGCTCAGCTTCGGATCGCGATGGCGCTGGGATCAAGTGACGTGGAGAGGCGGTTGTTTGCCGACATGGACGAGGGCGGACCGCTCTACGCGCTTGCCAACACTCCTCCCTACGACGCCGAACTGCTCGATCTGCTGATGAACGTCAGCGTCGCGTAAAGCGGGCGTTTCGCCAACGGCCCCACGGCTACACAGAACAGCCGAGCGTGCCAGGAGCCGGTACGCTCACAGTCGGGATTTCAGAAGGTAAACGCCAGCCCGCCGCGAACTGCCTTGGGAGACTGGGTCAACAGCAGCCGGCGGCCATCCGCTCCGGCGAGATTCAGATACCCCTGAGCCAGGATATTCTCCAGCCCGGCGGTGGCTTCGAGTCGACCGGGCAGGCCGGCGAACGACGGAATCGGCTGGCGGATCTCGATGTTCAGACCCGGCTGCGGCCACGTGTTCTGGGTCATGTAGAAGTGCGCGGGCATGAGGGCGTTTGAATCGGTCCACTGATAAGCGGCAGCGATCTGCGTGCCCGTGCCAGGCACTGTCGCCGAAGCGCGCGCGGAGGCCCAATACTTATCGCTCATCTTCACATCCCGGCGAAGGTCGGCCGCATTGGCCGCCATGCCAGAGGCAGTAAGCGCCCCGGCGCGGCCGAATGAACTCCCTACCTCGACCTTGTCGCCGAAGGCCTGAGTGACCGATGCCGAATACCCGTATCGCTGGTACGCGCCGGTGTTGAACACCGCGGCGTCCGAGGCGACATCAGGCAGAAGATCGCCGAGCGCGAATCCCGCGGGCGCATTGGACAGCAGGAACGCCGCGTTCGAAACGCTGTCACGATACCCGCTGAGGCTCAGGGTGCGGCTGCCCAGCTTCCTGCGATACCCAATCTCGAACGTCTGACTGCGTTCGAGTGCCGGACCACTGTTGCGCAGCGAAACACGAGGCATGACGGCCAACGCAGCCAGGTCCTGATGCAGCGCCGCAGTCTCGCCGCTCCGGGAAGCCAGCAGTTCCGTCGGAGGAACCCCGGAGCTATACGCCATCTGCAAATCGCCAACGCGTCCCATTTCCCAGGTGAGCCGCGCGAACGGGCTCAGATAATTCAGGTGATCGAGGAAGGAGATGGATTCCAACGAGCCGCCATATTCCAAAAGCACGCCATCCGCGACCTGCATCTGATCGATGGTGGCGACCGACACCGAGCGCAGAGCGGGCACACCGTCCTGCTGCCCCGTGGCCATGATTCCGCCCGCGCGGGTGGGCATGTAAAGCTGCCGGACCGTGACCGTCACCTCGGGTCCCATGCCTTCGCGGCTGTAGGTGGTCCGGAAACCGGCGGTAGGCAGGCCCGCGTGCACCGAGTAGCCCAGATTGCCGCTCAGCTGAAGCTGATTCCGTCCGAACAGAGAAGTCGCCAGCGCGAAGGCGGTGCCCAGATCCGGCTGCATAATGTCGCCGACCAGCGAGCCGCCATCTCCGCCCGAAACACTCACGAGACCACGGGTTTCGGAGAAGATCTGGCGAGGCTCGCGCTTCGCGGTCTGAATATCGTCCGGAAGGGCGCGCAAAACAGGGCGGGTGGCCGGGCTTTCTTTAAGCGTCCATTTCCAGTCATCACTCATCAGAGCGCCCTGGCCGGGCGCGGCGTAGACCAGTTCGATCGAGCTGAGCACACTTGCGAGGTTGATGTACAAGAGGCTCTGCATGCCCGGCTGGACGGCGATGCGGTGCTTCACAGCGGGGACGAAGCTGGGCAGGCTCACGCGAATGGAGTAGACGTCGATGGGCAGCCCGTCGAACCCGAAGATGCCGCGGTCGTTGGTGAGCGCGCTCCCGATGACGCGTTCGTACCGGTTCATGAGGCTGACCGTGGCGCCCATCTGCGGCAGCCCGGAGTTGTCACGTACGTAGCCGGCGATACTGCCGGTGAGCTTGTCGAGTGAAGCGCAGACGCCGGGGGATCCCGACGCGATCAGGATGGCCAGAGCAGCAGCGAAATGTGAACTTCTCGCCCTCATGAAACCACAGCGGGTCCGCGCCGGAAGGGCAGACCCACCCATCGCTTATGTTACCGTAAATGTCGCCGCCGGGGTGAGGACCTGGTTCCGGACCTTGTCCGTCACCTTCAGCTTCAACGTATACTGTCCGGGCTGCAGACGATTCAGCGGCAGAAGCTTCTCCACAGTCACCTGCTGAGCGGAGGAGCCAGGCAGCGCTGAGATGTCCTCGGTATAGCTGAACACCTTCTCGTTGGTCCCGTTTTTCACTACCTCGTATTCGATGCTTCCGCTCGGCTTCCTGGTCTTCTCATCGGTGCCGAAATTGTAGAACTGAGTGTAGATCCCGAGTTTCTCGTCACGATGGAAACTGTCGCTGACCCGGGGGCGCACCTTCGCGTCTCCGATGACGAACTGGCCGGAGCCGATGCTTCGTGTGGGCACCTTCTCGATAAGGTCTGCGAGGATGAGTGAGCTCTGGGCCAGCTTCTCCTCGTCGAAGTGGGGCACGTTCAGGGCCTGTTCATAATTGACCATGTTCCCGCTGATCACGTCCTTGGCGACTACGTTAAGGCGGTACATGCCGGGCGCGAGCGGTACGGACTTCCAGAACACCGAAGACCCGTTCAGAGCCTTGCTGAGGAGTTCCGTGGGCTCGTTGACCTGAATCGTATCTTCGAAATAGTTCACGACCCGGCGGGACATTGACGTGACGCGGCCGTACAAATTCACCGTGGCGGTCGAGACGTTGTTCTTCTGCTGGAACTGCAGGTCCTTGCGGTCGAACGAAAGGGTGATGTTGGTGAGCACCGTGGAATCGGTCACGCGGATGTAGTCGGTGTGCACCTGCATGGGCAGGGTGTTGTACCGGATGGTGCTGTTGATCTGCTCCTCGAGGTCCTTGAACTTGACCGCTGGCGGGTGGAAGAGCTTGGAGTACTGCTCCAGCCGAGTGAACTCATCCATGCTCTCCGGCAGGGGCATGTTGCCGGTGCCGAGGTGTGTGCCGTCGGTCCGGTTGAAGCGGTTCGTCTTGGTGGACAGGCCCATCTGCTCGTACATGGTCAGACCCGCGTTGGGTACGTAAAGCAGGGCGTCCTTTTCCTCCGGATCGGTAGCGATCCTGTATTCGCCGGACATGGACGGGTCAACGAATTCGATGATGATATTGGTGCCGATACCTTCGAGGTAGCGATAGCGCCAGTCCTCGAATGGATACGTAGAAGTTTCGCCGCCGCCCTCTTCCATCGGACGCTCGTACGAGCCGCCGGAGGGATGCGACTCGATTTCGTCCGGCGGCCCGAAGGTGATGTAAATCCGGCCGCGATCCGTCTTCCAGCCAGGGATACCGGACGCGTAGTGCTCGTTCGCGTAGGCGATACGGCGATAGTGCTCTTCCTTGTACTCGTTCTCTTCGGTGTCCGGCGTGGGATCGCGGCGTAGCCAGAACTGTTCCACGAACTGCTCGCGCTCCTCGTCGGTGTTCAGTTGCTTGAAGGCCTTCTTCTCTTCATCCGTGATGATATACACCACGTCTTCGTTGAGCCACTTCTTCCAGGGGGTTTCCAGCTCTTTGCGGAGCTTCTCTTCCTTTTTGCGCCGTTGCTTGTCGGTGAGCGGTTTGGCGATGGTTTCGCCGTTGCTGCTGCCGTTGTTCTTGTCCGTTTTGTCGCCGGCGTTCAGCAAAACGAGGGAGCCAGCAGAAAGAAGCGCCGCGCACGAAACAACAACGGCTTTACGAGTCATGAGATACACCACCTGGAAGGACTGCCTTAATTGTAGGTTTTGCCCTCATGTACCGTCAAGGAGACGAGCGCGGATGAGGGCCCGTTTCTATCGTTTGCCTTACGGTTACGGGCGGCGCGAACAAACCTCTATCTGTCCACTTTTCGGAAGTGGCATGATTTCAAAAACCAGATCCGGTAACCTGAGCGCTGACGCAAATCCTGTATTCTCAAAGGGGCAAGGGTGATTTGGCGCCTGGCATCGCAGTTGCACCGGAATGGCGGAGCACCTCGAATCTCCGAATCGCCGCAACGCGGGTGGGCGAGGCACGTTGAAGGAGTTCAGGAAACAATTCGCGAGCGCGCTGCTGGTCATTCTGACCGTCGCGGCGGTGAGTTGCGCACTCATTAACTTTCAGCAGCAAAGCAAGTATCACCTTCCGGATGATGGAGTTACGTGGGTCGAGCGGAACACCGCGGAGGGACCTGCCGTGGTCGCGCTGCGGGTTGCGGCGGGTGGGCCGGCCGATAACGCGGGCATCCGTAACGGCGACGTGCTCACGCAAATCGGGCCGCACGGGATCAGCAAGGCGAATCAAGTCCCCTATGCATTGCAGAATATCGGCGCGTGGAACACCGCTGAGTACCGGATGTTGCGGCGCGGCCGCCCGTTCCAGGCCAAAGTCTACATCGCAGAGCGCCAGGTGGATTCGGCGATTTATTACCAATACATCGTCGGGCTGGCGTACCTGCTCATCGGGCTGTTCGTCTACTTCCGGCGGGGGAACGCGCCGCACTCGGTCCACTTCTTCATTCTGTGTCTTACGTCGTTCATCCTTTCGTCATTCCACTACACCGGTAAGCTGAACAACTTTGACCAGGTGATCCTGCTGGGCAATGTGGTGGCGGGCATGTTCGCGCCGGCGATTTTCCTGCATTTCTGTCTGGCGTTTCCGGAGCGGCCGGCGTGGCTGCGAGGGCGCTGGCGGATCCTGCCCGTCTACCTCCCCGCGGTGGTGCTCACGGCGGTTTACATTCTGGTCGCCCAGGGAATGCTCCGCGTGGCGGCGCCGTTGTTTGACATTCGCTGGTTCCTGGATCGCGTCTGGCTGTTATATCTGAGTGCGACGTACCTGGCGGGAACGGCCTACCTGACCCTGCAGTATCGGCGCGCCGAAGACCCGGTGCGACGCCGCCAGCTGACGTATCTGCGCAACGGCGCGATTCTCGGTATTCTGCCCTTCACCCTGGTCTACGTCCTTCCATACGTGTTCGGGGCCATTCCTGGCCATTACCAAAACCTCGCGGTGCTTTCGCTGATTCTGATCCCGGTCACGTGGACCTACGCCATCCTGCGATACCGGCTGATGGATGTGGACATCATCTTCCAGCAGGGTTATGTGTATACCCTGGCCACGCTTTGCGTGCTGGGCGTGTTCTACGGTCTGATCTTCTCCTTCACCCGCCCGGAGAACCTCAACCCGGCCGCGATCGTGGGCCTGATCGTCTTCGCCACGTTTATCTTCCAGCCGGTGCGCGATTATCTCAAGGAAGTCCTGGACCGGCACTGGTTCTACAAAGATCGATATGACTACCGGCGCACTCTGATTTCGTTCGCGCGCGAGCTGAGCTCGGAGACGAATCTGGAGCAGATGCTCGAAACCCTCGGCGGGCGGCTGGTGCAGACGCTGCCGATCGTGCACGCGGCTTTCTTCCTTGCTGATGAAGAGGGGACTTCGTTCCGGCTCAGGACCACCGTCGGCGAGCGCCGCGAGCCCGTCCGCCAGCCGCTCGATCTCGGATTCCTTGCGCCGGAACCGGAGCGGCCGTACATCTTCTTCGAGCGGACGCGTCACCTGCTCGATGTGGAATCGCGGCGCATGCCGGCCAGCGTACGCGCCACCATCGCCGACCTCGATCTGACCTACTACTTCGCCTGCCAGGCGCGCGGCCGAACGGTGGCTTACCTCGGCGTGAGCCGCACCGAGAAAAACGATTTTCTGTCCAGCGACGACGTGGATCTGCTGGTCACGCTCTCCGGCTACATCGGCATCGCCGTGGAGAACGCCAGCCTTTATCGCTCATTGCAGCACAAGGCCGAGGAATACGAGCGGCTGAAGGAGTTCAGCGAGAACATTGTCGAATCGATCAATGTCGGTATCCTGGCGGCGGATCTGGAAGATCGCGTGGAGAGCTGGAACACGCAAATCGAAAGACTGACCGGCATACCGAGGCATCGCGCCGTCGGCCGGCGGCTGGCGGACCTGCTCCCTGACGACCTCTGCGAGAAGTTCAACGAGGTGCGCGGCCAGAACGGGATTCACAACATTTACAAGTTCGCGTTCCGGCCCCGGGTGCTGGGCAATGGGGACGGGAAGGCCTGGGCCATGGCCGCCAATGGCCATGGCAATGGCAACGCGTCCACGCAGGACGTCGAGTCCCGCGAAGCAGTGCTGAACGTGGCCATTGCGCCGCTGGTTTCGAAGGAAATGCGGCAGATTGGCCGGCTGATCATCTTCGATGACATTACCGACCGGGACGAACTTGAGCGGCGCCTGGTGCAGGCCGACAAGCTGAGCTCCATCGGCCTGCTCGCCGCGGGTGTGGCTCACGAAGTCAATACGCCGCTGGCGGTGATTTCCACCTACGCGCAGATGCTGGCCCGCCAGATCACCGGCGACAGTCCGCAATCGAAGCTGCTGGAGAAGATCGCGCGTCAAACCTTCCGGGCCAGCGAGATCGTTAATTCTCTGCTCAACTTCTCGCGGACCTCCACCACCGAACTCGTGGAAGTGGACCTGAACCGCGTCATTCGCGATACCCTGGGCCTGATCGAGCACCAGCTGCAAAATGCAGGCGTCGAAGTCCATCTGGCTCTCGCCGAGGCGCTGCCGCCGGTGCGAGGCAACCCCGGAAAGCTGCAGCAGGTTTTTCTCAACCTCTTCATCAATGCTCGTGATGCAATGGAAGGTGGAGGAACGCTGACAGTTCGCAGTTCGGACGACGAAGAATCCGTTCGCATCGAAGTGGCGGATACGGGCGTGGGCATCCCCGCGGAGAACCTGGCCCGCATCTACGATCCTTTCTTCACCACCAAGGGGGCAAAGAAAGGCACCGGCCTGGGCCTCTCGGTCACCTACGGCATCGTCCGCGAGCACGGAGGCGAAATCGAAGTCGAGAGCCAGCCCGGCTCCGGCGCCCGGTTCGCGCTCGAATTCCCGTTGGCAAGAAAACCTGTAAATGCCTGAAAGACTGCCGCCTGACGTACCGTCAGAGGACACCGCCAGGGGTCGTATCCTGGTGATCGACGACGAAGCCGATATTCGCGAAAGCCTGGAAGCGCTGCTGGAGCTGGAAGGCTACGCGGTGGAACTGGCCGAGAATGCCACCCGCGGACTGCAGAAGCTGGAAATCGGCAATTACGACCTGGTGCTGCTGGATCTGATGATGCCCGACCGCTCGGGCATGGAAGTGCTTCACGACGTTCGCGAGCGCGACACCGAAACGCCCATCATCATGATCACCGCCTACGGATCGGTTGAAGTTGCCGTGAACGCCCTGCGCGCCGGCGCCAATTACTACTTCTCCAAGCCGTGGGATAACGAGAAGCTGCTGATCGAAGTCGATCAGATGATCTCGCGCAACCGGCTGGAGCGCGAAAATCGCCAGCTAAAGCGCGCGCTCAAACAGCGCTACAGCTTCCCCAATATCGTGGGCCGCAGCGAGCGCATGCTGAAGATTCTGGACCTTGTGGGCCAGGTTGCGCCCAGCCGCGCCACCGTGCTGGTAACCGGCGAGACGGGCACCGGGAAGGAGCTCATCGCCAAGGCGATTCACGCCAATTCGGCGCGCGCCGACCAGATGTTCGTAGCCGTGAACAGCAGCTCCATGTCTCCGGAGCTGCTGGAATCGACGCTGTTCGGCCATGTCAAGGGCGCCTTCACCAGCGCGCACATGTCGCGCAAGGGCTACTTCGAAACGGCCAATAAGGGCACCATCTTCTTCGACGAGATCGGGACCATCAGCCCGGACATCCAGGCCAAGCTGCTGCGCGTTGTACAGGAGCGCGAATTCATGCCGGTGGGATCCAACGACGTCGTCCGCGTCGACGTCCGCATCATTGCCGCGACCAATGCCGACCTGCGCAAGCTGGTCGATGACGGCAAGTTCCGCGAGGACCTGTATTACAGGCTCAACGTCATCAACATCAACCTCCCGCCGCTGCGCGAGCGCAAGGAGGATATCCCCCGCCTGATCGAGTTCTTCTTCACCAAGTACTGCAAGGAGGACGAGAAGTTCCTCGACGCCGACGGGCGCAGCATGCTGAAGTTCGATCAGGAAGCGATGCAGCTGCTGATGGACTACAACTGGCCGGGCAACGTCCGCGAGCTGGAGAATGCCGTGCAGCGGGCCGTCGCGCTCGCTGCCTCGCCGAGCCTTACCGCGGAGGTGCTGCCGGACGCGATCCTTCAGGCGGGGGGCGCAAAGATCCGGCGCGATGCGGGCGGATCCCTGCCCTCGGACGCCACCCTGTTCGAGATCGTGAACGACTTCGAGCGGCGCAAGATCATGGAGATGCTCGAAAGCACCAACTGGAGCCAGACGGAGGCAGCCGAGCGGCTGCACATTCCGCTTTCGACGTTAAACCAGAAGATCAAGCGGCTGAACATCGACCCAAAACGCGGCAAGAGCAGCGGCGCGTAGAGCTTCCGTCCTCTGTGCGTCAGGCGGCACGCCCCCGCGCGCCGAATCCGCTATCCTGTAACACGGAATCGATGTATAACAAGCGCAACGAGTTGAGCGCGCGGCCCGTCGAATGAGACAGACCCCTCGGCTCGACGGGTCCAATCCAGGAATGCCGCTATCCACCAGGAGCCGCGTGCTGCCCGCGGCCGCCGCGATTCCGCTGATACTGCTCGTTTGTTGCGCGTCGTGTGGCGATTCGCGGCCGGTCAGCGCCTCCGGGGAACGCGAGCCTACACCCGAACCGGAACTGTTCTCCGTACCTTCAGCCCAGATCAGTCATCTGCAGATCGTCCCCGTGCGGAAATCGACATGGCGGACGCTGGTGCATACGACGGGAACCGTGGACTGGGACGCCGATCACACCACACAGGCCATCACCCAGGTCAGCGGACCGATTACCAGGATTCTCGTCGATCAGGGCGCAAGGGTGCAGAAGGGCGATCCGCTGCTGTATGTCGCCAGCCCGGACGTAGCGAATGCCGTCTCGGCCTACCGCAAGGCGCAGAACCAAAGGGAACTGGCGCAGCGCACGCTGCAGCGCACACGGCAGTTGTTCGAGCACGGCGCCGCGGCGGCCAAGGACGTTGAGACCGCGGAGGCGACGCTCAATGACGCCGCTACCGACGTGCAGAACTCGCTCCAGGCGCTGAAAATCTTCAACATCACCCAGGCGCAGATCGACGAGGCGGCGCGCCAGGGCGTGCCCATAAACCCGGAACTCCCCGTCCGCGCGCCCATTTCCGGTACGGTTGTTCAGAAGCTGGTCATGCCGGGGCAACTGATCCAGGCTGGAGCAACCACTTGCTTCATGATCAGTGACACGAGAACGGTCTGGGTGCAGGCGCACATCTTCGACCGCGACTTGCCATCGGTCCACGTCGGCGATGCAGTGCTGGAGACCAACGCCTCCTTCCCGGAGCGATTCACGGGCACTGTGCAATACATCGGCGCCATGCTGGACCCGGATACGCGCACCACGCCCGTGCGCATCGTCACGCGCAATCCCGGGCTGCTGCTTAAGAAGGACATGTTCGTCGATGCCGTGGTGCACACGCGCACCCAGCAGGACGTCCTCTCGGTACCGGTGGCCGCCGTCCTCCGCGATCCGCAGAACCAGCCTTTCGTTTATTACGAGGTCCAGCCGCAGAAATTCGCCCAGCGCACCATCACCACCGGCGCGGAGCAGGAGGGCGAGGTGCAGGTCCTGAGCGGGCTGCGGGAGGGTGAAAGGGTAGTGGCGGACGGCAGCATCTTCCTGCAGTTCGCCAACAGCCAGTAGCCCATGGTCGAGCGCGTTACTTCATTTGCGCTGTCGCAGCGCTTCCTGGTGTTCGTGGCGTCCGTCGCTCTGATGATCTGGGGCGCCATTTCCTTCCAGCGGCTGCCCATCGACGCCTATCCCGACCTGTCGCCGCCGCACGTGGAGATCATCACCCAGTGGCCTGGGCACGCCGCCGAAGAAGTGGAGCGGCTGATCACCATTCCCATTGAAATCGAGATGAACGGCATTCCCCGGCTGGATACACTGCGCTCGATTTCTCTTTACGGGCTGTCGTCGATTCAGATGAATTTCGACTACAACGCCGACCCGTACTTTGTGCGTGAGCAGGCCTTCGAGCGCGTCGGCAACGCCGAGGTACCGTCCGGAGTGACGCCGTCTCTTTCTCCCCTGTACAGCCCGAGCGGCCTCATCTATCGCTACGTCATCCAAAGCACCGACCGTTCCCCTCAGGACCTGAAGATCATCGAGGACTGGGTTCTGGAGCGCCACTACCGCTCCATCCAGGGCGTCGCCGACGACTCCGGCCTGGGCGGCACAACCATGCAGTATCAGGTGCTGCTCGATCCCAACAAGCTGTTCGCCTACGGTCTTTCGGCCTCGCAGGTGGTCCAGCAGCTCGCCGGCAATAACGCCAACGCGGGGGGCGGGTTCTACTCACAGGGAGGCCAGTTTTACTATATCCGCGGCCTCGGTCTGATCCGTGACACCAGCGATATCGGAAACATCGTGGTCAGTCAGCACAACGGCATTCCCGTATATGTGCGTGACATCGCGAAGGTGGAAATCGGGCATGCGGACCGCCTTGGTCAGTTCGGCTTCATGCGCCAGCAGGATGCCGTGGAAGGCGTCATCCTCATGCGCGTGGGCGAGCAGGCGCAGGTGATCCTCGATCGGGTCGAGCAGATGACCAACGACCTGAACCAGCATGTGTTGCCGAAGGACGTCAAGGTCGTGCCTTATTATGACCGGCACTTCCTCATTGACGAGACTACGCGCACCGTGGAGCACAAGCTGCTCCGCGGCATGCTCCTCGTCCTGATCATCCTGGGACTCATGCTGTTCAGCGTACGCACGGCGTTGATCGTCGCAGTGACCATCCCCTTCGCGCTGATGTTCTCCTTCATCTGCCTGGACTGGCGTCATATTCCGGCGAACCTGTTGTCCATCGGGGCCATCGATTTCGGCATCATCGTCGATGGCGCGGTGGTCATGGTGGAGAACATCTTTCGCGAGCTGGCCGCCCGTCATGGCGAGAACTACAACGTCATCGATGTGATCCGCGCCGCGGCGCACGACGTGGAGCGGCCAATTTTCTATGCCGTCGCCGTGATTATCGCCGGGTATATCCCGATCTACGTGCTGCACGGCCCATCGGGCCGCCTGTTCGAGCCGATGGCCGACACCATGTCCTTCGCGCTGCTCGGGTCGCTGATCTGCTCGCTGACGTTGCTCCCCGTACTATGCGCCTGGTTCCTGCGGCGGAATGTTCACGAACCGCGGGCGCGCTTCTTCGAATACATTCGGCGCGGATATGGGTGGCTGCTGGACTGGTGTCTGCGTTTTCGCTGGCTGACGGTGCTGGCCTGTCTCGCGGTCTTCGGAGCGTCGCTGCTGCTGGTTCCGACCATTGGCGCAGAGTTCATGCCCCACCTCGACGAAGGCGCGCTGTGGGTCCGGGCCACCGCCCCGTACACGATTTCCTTCGACGAGGCCTCGAAGCTGTCGCCGCAGATTCGCAATATTCTGCTGAGCTATCCGGAGGTCACCACCGTGGCCAACGAGCTCGGCCGGCCTGATGATGGCACCGATCCGACCGGGTTCTTCAACAACGAGTTCTACGTGGGGCTCAAGCCCTACTACGACGCCGCATGGAAGCGCTCCATCCACAACAAGGCCGAACTGATCGAGGATCTGCACAGGAAATTTGCGGCGTTCCCCGGGATCATCTTCAACTACACCCAGCCGGCTGAAGACGCGGTGGACGAGGCCGAAACGGGACTGAAGAGCTCGCTCGCAGTGAAGATCTTTGGCGGCGACCTCGGCGTACTCGAGGATAAGGCTCGTCAGGTGGAAACCATCCTTAACCAAACACCGGGCATCGAGCACGTGGTGCTGGTGAAGGAACTGGGGCAGCCGAGCCTGAATATTGTTCCCGACCGCGCCCGCCTCGCCCGTTATGGGCTGAACGTCAGCGATGTGAACGACCTGATCCAGACCGCCATGGGCGGCAACGCGGCCACGCAGGTGATTCAGGGCGAGCGGCAGTTCGACCTGGTAGTGCGCATGGAGCCCCGCTTCCGCAGCGATATCAACGCCATCCGCAACCTGCTGCTGACCACACCCGACGGCCAGCACCTGCCCCTCAGCGAATTCGCGTCCATCAGCGTCCAGAACGGGGCGTCGTTCATCTATCGGGAAAGCAATTCCCGCTACATCGGGGTGCAGTTCAGCGTCGAAGGCCGCGATCTGGCCGGCGCTGTGGGCGATGCACGCCGGCGAGTCGCTGAACGGGTACGGCTGCCGGTGGGCTATCGCTTCGACTGGGGCGGCGAATACAAGGACTATCTCGCTTCCCGTCAGCAGATGAAGGTGATCATGCCGCTGACGGTGCTCCTCATCCTGATGATCCTGTTCGCGCTTTACGGCAATTTCAAGTTCCCGCTCATCATCTTTTTCAGCGTCCTCGTGACCGAACCGGTCGGCGGCTTGCTGGCGCTCAGCGCAACGCACACCGCCTTCAGCGTGTCATCGCTGCTGGGTTTCGTCGCGCTGATGGGCGTCGCGGTGCAGACCAGCGTCATTTTATACTCGTTCATCAACAAGCTTCGGCTGGAAGGCCACGATATTCGCAATGCCGTGCACGAGGCTTCGCTCCTCCGTCTGCGGCCCATCATGATGACCGCGCTAGTGGCCTGTTTCGGCATGCTGCCGGCGGCCATTTCCACCGGCGTCGGCAGCGATTCCCAGAAACCGTTCGCAATTGTGATTGTCGGCGGACTGATTTCCAGGCTGCTTCTGTCCGTGTTTCTTGCCCCGGTGCTCTACTCCCTTGCCGCGCGCGACAGGGACGTTCTCAAGGTTTGAGTTTGGCCGCAAGATGCGGATGGCAGGGTCCGCCGATGCGCCGTAACATCGAATCGAGATGCTCGATAACGATCAATGCTGGCAGGCCGTGATAACGCGGGATAAAGGACGAGATGGCTCGTTCTTCTTCGGCGTGACCACAACCGGCGTTTACTGCCGCCCCTCCTGCCCCGCTCGGCGGCCGCTGCGCCGCAATGTGCGTTTCTACAAGAGCGCCGGGGAGGCGGAACAGGACGGGCTTCGTCCGTGCCGCCGCTGCCGCCCGAACGCCGACGCCGATCCGACCTCGCAAAGAATGCGCGGCCTGTGCGATTTCATTCGCCGCAACTGCGACAGCGGCGAGCCGCTCACCCTCGCGCGGCTGGGCGAAGAGGCGGGCATGAGCCCGTTTCACCTGCAACGCACCTTCAAAGCCGCCATCGGCCTGACGCCGCGTCAGTTCGTCGAGGCCTGCCGCCTGGAGGCGTTGAAGCACGAGCTGCGCGGTGGTCGCAAGGTGACGAATGCCGTCTACGAGGCCGGTTTCGGCTCCGGCAGCCGCGTCTACGAGCGCCTCGACACGCGCTTTGGCATGACTCCGGCGCAATACCGCGAACGCGGGCAGAACGTTGCCATCTCGTGGGCGACAGAGCAGACGCCGCTCGGGCTGATGATGATCGGCGCCACCGACCGGGGTCTGTGTTTCGTGCAGTTCGGGTCTTCCGAGGAGCATCTTCTCGCGGAGTTGAAGCGCGAGTACCCGGCCGCAACGATACACGCGGCAGGGCGGCGGCATTCCCAGCAGCTCGCCGCCTGGATGGAATCGCTGAAACGCTACCTCGATGGCGGCGTTCCTCACCTCGATTTGCCGGTGGACGTCCGCGGGACGGCGTTCCAGTTCCGGGTGTGGCAATATCTTCAGACGATTCCAACAGGCGAGGTGCGCTCGTACGCCGAGGTCGCGCGGGGAATCGGAAAACCCGCGGCGGTTCGCGGAGTGGCTCGGGCCTGCGCCGCGAATCGCGTTGCCATTGTGATTCCGTGCCATCGCGTGATCCGCGCCGACGGCGATGCCGGAGGCTATCGCTGGGGCATGCAGCGCAAGAAAGCGCTGCTCGATCGCGAAGGCGCTAACCTGTCGCGATCGCGTTCTGCCGCGCGCTGAAACCGATGCGGCGCTTGGGCGCCATCGGCGGCGGACTCATCAGCTCGCGGATCGCCTCGAAGACTTCGTGCAGCACTAATGTTCATCCCCCGGCGGGGTGTTCCATCCACGTTCAAGATCACAAATTGTGATCTTGAACAACGGGCGATCTTCGCTTCCGTTGCGGTCAGCTGGAACATGAAATCATGAGGGAAACGCGCCAGATTTCGCTTCACCGCCTGATTCAGGGTCCTGGTCTCGACCGCGTAAAGTTCGGCGAGATCGCGATCGAGCATCACCCTGTGGCCTCGGAAGAAGAATATCCGGCTCCCGATCGCTTCGGCCGGCACGAACAGTTCCTTTGCCTTTTTCACCACTGATGTAGTGCGCCGGGGTCAGGCAGTTCTCTCGGCTCGGGTAACAATCCCCCCACCCCTCATCGTCCTTATGTTTCGGGCACACGGGTCGGATTCGCGCCGCGGCGTCGCTCACAAGTACTTGAAACAGAAGCTTACACAATAACGGATAGCAAGTTGCACGCGAGTCGCGTCCAAATCATCACAGGCCCGTTTGCCGGGCCTGACGCCCCTTTCGGGGAAGCGGCGACAGCCCGTCCCGTAACGTTTTGTAATCAGATGGATTCAGGATCGGATGGACACACTACCGCCAGCAACTGAAACGGACCGCAGGAACCCGCCTCCCCCGCGAAGGCGCAGGAGCTGGTGGCTGTGGGGTCTCGTGTTCGTACTCATTGCCGCCGCGGCGACCTGGTTTCTCGGCCCCGGAAAGACACGGGCACAGTCGAACGCCGCTCCAGCGGCGGGCGGCGGGGCAGCGGACGGCGGGCGTGCCGGTGGAACGCGAGGCGGACGGGGGGGACGCGGATCCATGCCCACTCCCGTGGCCGTCGCGACCGCCAGGCGCGGCGACGTTCCTGTTTATCAGGATGGCCTCGGGAATGTGAACGCCTTCTATACCGTGACCGTGCACACGCGCGTTGACGGACAGCTCATGAGCGTCCCGGTTCGTGAAGGCGACATGGTGCATCAGGGCCAGATGATCGCCCAGATCGACCCGCGGCCTTTCCAGGTTCAGCTGGAGCTCGCGGAAGGTCAGATGGCTCACGATCAGGCGCTGCTCGCGAACGCTCGCCTCGACCTGGCGCGCTACAAGACACTGCTCGAACAGGACGCCATTCCGCGCCAGCAGTACGATACCCAGGTTTCCACCGTCGCCCAGTACGAAGGCAATATCAAGCAGGACCAGGCCAACATCGACAATGCGAAGCTGCAGCTGGTTTACGCGCGGGTCACCGCCCCGATTACCGGCCGGGTTGGCATCCGTTTGGTGGATCCCGGCAACATCGTTCACGCCAGCGATGCGACCGGACTCTTCGTTATCACGCAGATGCAGCCCATCGCCGCCCTCTTCACCATCCCGGAGGACAATCTCCCGCCGGTGCTGCGCCGGCTGCGCTCCGGCGCGGTGCTCCGCACGGAGGCGTGGAATCGGGACAAATCGAAGATGCTCTCCACCGGCCGCCTGCTCACGGTCGACAACCAGATCGACCCCACCACCGGCACCAGCCGCCTGAAGTCCGTTTTCGACAACCGTGACAACGCGCTTTTCCCGAACCAGTTTGTGAACATCCGCCTTCTGGTGGACACGCTGCATAACCAGGTGATCATCCCCGAGCCGGCCATTCAACGCGGCTCCATGGGCGCCTTCGTGTATGTGATCACGCCGCAGAACACCGCACAGGTGCGCAAGGTCGCCGTCGGCCTCACGCAGGCGAACAACGTCACCATCAAAACGGGTGTGAACGCTGGTGAGAGAGTCGTGATCGACGGCGCCGAAAAGCTGCAGAACGGTAGCCAGGTTCGCATTCGACCGGCAGGAGCCGGACCTGCCCAGCCGGCGGCCGAGGACAATGGCCCCGGGGGCCCCGCGTCGTGAGCCCCTCACGCCTTTTCATCCTGCGGCCCGTGGCCACCGCGCTGCTGATGGCCGCAATCGTCCTCGTCGGAATTGTGGCCTATCGTCAGCTTCCGGTTTCGGCGCTGCCGCAGGTGGATTACCCCACCATCGAGATCCAGACCTTCTATCCGGGCGCCGGCCCGGAAGTGATGGCCTCATCGGTCACCGCTCCGCTGGAGCGCCAGTTCGGCCAGGTGCCCGGACTCAGTCAGATGACCTCCATCAGCAGCTTCGGGAGCTCGCTGATTACGCTCCAGTTCACGCTCACCATGAGCATCGATGTCGCCGAGCAGGAGGTCCAGGCGGCCATCAACGCAGCGGGCACCTATTTACCGAGAGATCTTCCCAATCCGCCCATATACAGCAAAACGAATCCTGCGGACGCGCCCATTCTGACCCTGGCCCTCACTTCCGCCACTCTGCCGCTGCCGCAGGTCGAAGAATACGCCGACACGCGGCTGGCCCAGAAGATTTCGCAGATTCCTGGCGTGGGTCTGGTCAGCATCAGCGGGGGACAGCGGCCCGCGGTCCGCGTACAGGCCAATCCCACGGCGCTGGCTTCCTACAGCATGAGCCTCGAGGATCTGCGGACCGCGCTGAGCCAGGCCAACGTGGATCAGGCCAAGGGGAATTTCGACGGTCCCCAGCAGTCCTGGACCATCGGGGCCAATGACCAGCTACTCTCCGGAGCCGACTACGCCCCCATCATTGTGGCCTACCGCAACGGCGCGCCGGTGCGGCTCTCGGATGTGGCCACTGTCCTCGACAGCGCCGAGAATACGAAGCAGGCGGCGTGGTTCAACACGACTCCAGCTGTGATTTTGAACATCCAGCGCCAGCCGGGAACGAACATTATCGGCGTGGTGGACAATATCGAGCGTGTTCTGCCGCTGCTCAAAGCGTCGCTGCCCAGCTCCGTCAGGGTGCAGCCCATAGCCGACCGCACCATCACAATTCGCGCGTCCGTCCGGGACGTGGAATACGAGCTCATACTCACCATCGCGCTCGTTGTGCTGGTGATTTTCCTGTTCCTGCGAACGCTGTCGGCCACGGTGATCCCCAGCGTCGCGGTGCCGCTGTCCATCGTCGGAACGTTCGGCGTGATGTACCTGCTGGGCTACAGCCTCGACAACCTCTCGCTGATGGCCCTGACCATCTCCACTGGTTTTGTTGTGGACGACGCCATTGTGATGATCGAGAACATCGCCCGCTATATCGAGCAGGGCGATTCGGCGCTGGAGGCCGCGCTAAAAGGGTCGGCGGAGATCGGCTTCACGATTATTTCGCTGACCGTATCCCTGATCGCGGTGCTCATCCCGCTGCTGTTCATGGGCGACGTTGTGGGCCGGCTCTTCCGCGAGTTCGCGGTAACTTTGGCGGTCACCATTCTCGTGTCCGCGTTCGTGTCCCTGACCCTGACGCCTATGATGTCGTCGAAGCTGCTGCGGCACAAGCCGGAGAGCGAGCGTGGCCGTTTTTACCGCTGGTCGGAGCGGGTCTTCGAGTATTCGATCGAGCAGTACGGCAAGGGCGTCAAGTTCGTTCTGCGCCATCAGGCCGCCACCATTCTGGTCGCCGTCGGGACGCTGGTCGCAACCATCCTGCTGTTCCTCATCATTCCGAAAGGCTTTTTCCCGGTCGAAGACACGGGCCAGATCGTCGGCATCACGCAGGCGCCCGAGTCCACGTCCTTCGCCGCGATGGGCCGGCGGCAGCAGCAACTGGCGAGCATCATCGTGCAGGATCCCGCCGTGCAGGACATCTCATCCTTCATCGGCGTCGATGGTACGAACACGACTCCCAACAGCGGCCGCATCCAGATCACTCTGAAGCCGCTGGACGATCGCGACGCCAGCGTCACCGATGTCATTCGGCGCCTGAATCAGAAGGTCGCGCAGGTGGCGGGCATTTCGCTCTACATGCAGGCGGTGCAGGATCTGACCGTGGAGAACCGCATCAGCCGCACGCAGTATCAATACACCATAGAAGGGCCCAACGCCGCGGACGTGGACACCTGGGCGCCGCGCCTGGTGGCGAGCATGGAGAAGATTCCGGAACTGCGCGACGTGGCCAGCGATCAGGCCAGCAACGGCCTGGGGCTGCAGATCGACATCGATCGCGACACTGCTTCACGTCTGGGAATCACGCCGCAGAACATCGACGACACGCTCTACGACGCCTTTGGCCAGCGCCAGGTGTCGACCATCTTTACTCAGCTGAATCAGTACCACGTCGTGCTCGAGACGCGGCGCCAGTGGCAGACCAACTTCGACGCGTTGCGCGACATTTACGTAAAGACGCAGATGGGAACGCAGGCGCCGCTGCACACCTTCACGCGCTTCCACCAGATAGCCGTTCCGCTCGCCGTCAATCACCAGGGCCAGTTCCCTGTGGTGACGCTGTCGTTCAACCTGGCTCCGAACGCTTCGCTGGGAACGGCCGTGGACGATATTCGCGCAGCGACTCAGAAACTCGGAATGCCGGCCAGCCTGCAAACCGCCTTCCAGGGCACGGCGTCGGCGTTCCAGGCATCGCTGGCCAATGAGCCGATCCTCATTCTGGCCGCCATCGTCACCGTGTACATCGTCCTCGGAGTGCTGTACGAAAGCTATATTCACCCCATCACAATCCTTTCCACGCTGCCGTCGGCCGGCGTGGGCGCGCTGCTGGCGCTCATGCTCACCGGTCAGGATTTCAACGTCATCGCGCTCATCGGCATTATCCTGCTGATCGGCATCGTCAAGAAGAACGCGATCATGATGATCGATTTCGCGCTCGAAGCGGAGCGCGTGGAAGGCAAAAGCCCGGAGGAATCCATTTATCAGGCCTGCCTGCTGCGCTTCCGGCCCATCATGATGACCACCATGGCCGCGCTGCTGGGCGCTGTGCCTCTGGCTTTCGGCAGCGGAACCGGCTCGGAGCTTCGCCGTCCGCTGGGCATCAGCATCATCGGCGGCCTGCTGCTCAGCCAGTTGCTGACGCTGTTCACGACGCCGGTAATCTACCTGGCCTTCGACCGCCTCTCCGAGTGGGCCGGCCGCAGGAAAGAAACCACGCCGGCCGATCAGGGTCCGGTGCCCGAGGCGTCTGCGTGAACCTCTCGGCGCCATTCATTCATCGGCCTGTTGCGACCACTCTGCTGACCCTGGCGGTCGCGCTGGGCGGAATCATCGGCTTCCGGCTGCTGCCGGTTGCGCCGCTCCCGCAGGTCGATTTCCCGACCATTCAGGTGAGCGCCGGCGTGCCCGGCGCAAGTCCCCAGACGATGGCCTCTTCCGTAGCCACGCCGCTCGAGCGCCAGTTCGGACGTATCGCCGGCATCACCGAGATGACCTCCGTCAGTTCGCTCGGTTCGGCAAACATCACTCTTCAGTTCGACCTGAATCGCAACATCGACGCAGCCGCGCGAGACGTCCAGGCCGCCATTAACGCCGCCAAGGCGTACCTGCCCGCAAACCTGCCGATGAATCCGCGTTATCGCAAGGTGAATCCGGCGGATTCACCCATTCTCATCCTGGCGCTGACTTCCGACATATACGATCGCCCCGCTCTGTACGACGCCGCCTCCTCGATTCTCCAGCAGAAGCTCTCACAGGTCAGCGGTGTCGGCCAGGTCGGTGTTTGGGGTAGCTCTCTGCCCGCCGTTCGCGTGGAGCTCAATCCACACGTCGTGAACAAGTACGGCATCGGACTGAATCAGATCGCAACCGTCCTGGCCAACGCCAACGCGAACACGCCGAAGGGCGAGATCGCCAACGGCCGAACCGCATGGAATATTCGCACCACCGATCAGCTCTTCAAGGCCGACCAGTACATGCCGCTGGTAGTCATCTGGCAGAACGGCGCGCCGGTGCGCCTGGACACGCTGGGGCGGGTGGTTGATTCTGTCGAGGACCTGCGCAACGCGGGACTCTCGAATGGAAAGCCGGCGGTCCTCATCGCAGTGTTCCGCCAGCCCGAGGCGAACATCATCGACACGGTGGATCGCGTGATGGCCGAGTTTCCAGAACTGCACGCGTCGATTCCGCCGGCCATGCGGCTGAACGTGATGATGGACCGTACCACGACCATCCGCGCGTCCATTCACGACGTCGAGGTGACGCTGCTGATTTCGATCGCGCTGGTGGTTCTGGTGGTCTTCATCTTCCTGCGGAACGGATGGGCCACGTTCATCCCCAGCGTGGCTGTTCCCGTGTCGCTGATCGGCACCTTCGGTGTTATGTACCTGGTGGGGTACAGCCTGGACAACCTCTCATTGATGGCGCTCACCATCTGCACCGGCTTCGTGGTGGATGACGCGATTGTTGTGATCGAAAACATCACCCGCTACATCGAAATGGGAATGCGCCCCATGGAGGCGGCGCTGCGCGGATCGCGGGAGATCGGCTTTACCGTGCTTTCCATGAGCACCTCGCTGGTGGCGGTGTTCATCCCCATTCTGATGATGGGCGGCATCGTGGGCCGCCTGTTCCGCGAATTCGCGGTCACGCTCTCGGTGGCCATCGGCATCTCCCTGCTGGTATCGCTTACGACCACACCGATGATGTGCGGTCATCTTCTGAAACATCAGCCGCCGGAAGGTCACGGACGGCTCTACCGCATCAGTGAAAAGTTCTTCGAGTGGATTCTCAACACCTATGCGGCAATTCTCCGGGTCGTGCTGCGCCATCCGGCGGTCACTCTGCTGATCGTGTTTGGCACCGTGGCTCTGAACGTCTACCTGTTCACCATCGTGCCGAAAGGTTTCTTTCCGAGCGAGGATACCGGCCGCATGATGGGCGTAGTTCAGGGCGAGCAGAACATCTCCTTCCAGGCTATGCAGAAGAAAATGGCCTTTTTCCTGAAGGCGGTCCTTGCCGATCCGGCGGTGGACTCCGCGGCTTCCTTTACCGGTGGCGGCGGAACCAATACCGGCCGCATGTTCGTCGCCCTGAAGGACCTCAGCGTGCGCAAGGTGAGCGTGGATCAGGTGATCAACCGGCTCCGCCGCAAGACCGCGGGCGTTCCTGGCGCCCAGTTGTTCCTTCAGCCCGTGCAGGACATCCGCGTGGGCGGGCGCATGAGCAACGCGCTGTACCAGTTCACGCTGCAGACGCAGGATCTGGGGCTTCTCGACGAATGGTCTCCGCGCGTTCTCGATGCGCTGCGCAAAGTCCCGATTCTCGCCGACGTCAATACCGATCAGCAGAACAATGGCCTGATGGCCTACGTCGACGTCGACCGGGATACGGCATCGCGCCTCGGCTTGTCCGCGCAACAGGTCGATCAGGCGCTCTACAGCGCCTTCGGCCAGCGGCAGGTCTCCACCATGTACACGCAGCTCAATCAATATCACGTAGTCATGGAGGTGGCGCCGGAATACTGGCAGGATCCTGAAACGCTGAAGGATATCTATGTGCAGGCGACCCCTCCCGGCTCCGGGACGCGTTCCAGCACGGTGGCGACGCGCGGCGTTTTGACCACTCCGGCTCGGATTTCCGCTCCGGCCGGCATCTCTGCCGCGCCCACGGCGACTTCAGCCGTCGCCAACAGCGTCTCCAGCACGCCGACGCCTGGCTCGAACTCGGGTGCGGGCGGCACTCCGACCGTCGGTCTTTCCTCGCCGGCAGGCACGGCGTCCATCCCCGGTTCTGGTTCGCCGCCATCGACCGGCGCGACTGGAGTGGCCGCCAACGGGAGCGGAGCACCCGCGGCGGTGCTGAACACCAACGGCACAGTTGAAGTGCCCCTGTCCGCATTCACCCGCTTCGCCCCTTCCAATACCCCGATGCAGGTGAATCATCAGGGCCAGTTCCCGTCGGTCACCATCTCCTTCAACCTCCGCCCGGGCGTCTCGCTTGGAGAGGCTGTGGACGCCATCACCTCCGCCGAGGAACGGATCGGTATGCCCGCCGCTATCCAGGGTAATTTCGCCGGCACGGCGCAGGCCTTCCAGGCATCGCTGGCCAACGAACCGGTCCTCATCCTCACCGCCCTGATCGCCGTCTACATCGTTCTCGGAATGCTGTACGAGAGCTATATTCATCCCATCACCATCCTGTCTACCCTGCCGTCCGCGGGCGTGGGCGCTCTGCTCGCGCTGCTGGCCCTGCATTACGAGCTCACCGTCATCGCTATCATCGGCATCATACTGTTGATCGGCATCGTCAAGAAGAACGCGATCATGATGATTGATTTCGCGCTCGACGCTGAGCGCTCGGAGGGCAAGAACTCGCGCGACGCGATTTATGAAGCCTGCATCCTGCGCTTCCGGCCCATCACCATGACCACCTTCGCCGCTCTGCTCGGCGCGCTCCCGCTGGCCGTCGGAACAGGCATGGGCTCGGAGCTGCGCCGGCCGCTCGGCATCGCCATCGTCGGAGGACTCATCGTCAGCCAGATGCTGACCCTGTTCACCACGCCAGTCGTGTATCTATACATGGATCGGATGCGCCTCTTCTTCTCACGACGGCAGCACGGCCGCCCGATCGAAACACTGCCCACGGTTGCGGAGAGTACCGACTGATGCGGCGTTTCCTCCTCACTGCGGCAGCAATCGCGGTTCTGATCGGCTTGTCGGGGTGCCATCCTGTCGGCCCGAAATACACGCGTCCCCCGGTCCCGGCGCCGCCCGCGTTCAAGGAAGCGAACGATCAGTGGAAGGCGGCGAATCCCAGCGACGGAGTGCTGAAAGGGAATTGGTGGGAGATGTTCGGCGATCCCACCCT
>Ga0070739_10002624_pt1 | contig 23770 bp, 21 predicted proteins | sample Coa_R1_7_FD_66445 | JGI IMG/M metagenome (GOLD analysis project Ga0070739, IMG submission 66445) | Surface soil microbial communities from Centralia Pennsylvania, which are recovering from an underground coalmine fire - Coalmine... | ecosystem: Environmental > Terrestrial > Soil > Unclassified ... | reverse complement strand
GATACGTTCAATACAGTGCAGGGAACGGTCAAGTTCGACAGCACCGGGAAGAACGTCATCGCGCTGCCGTACCTGTTCCAGTGGCAGCACGGCGCGCTGCTGCCCGTCTTCCCTGACTCTGTGGCGGCGGCGGATCCTGAATTCCCTAAACCCAGATGGGCTTGAAGCGATGGTCTCTTCCCGCGTTCACCCGCTTTCTCCTCCGCTGCTCTCCAGCAGTACTCCCGTCTCTTCCTCCGGCACAGAGGAGGAGATGGGAGAAGCCGTTCCGCGCAGCGCGGCCCGCCTGCGCCATGCTTTCCACGCCGAAGTGACAATACCATCCGGCAGGACCATGATAATGATGAGGAGCAGTGCACCCAGAATCATGAGATTGAGGCTGACCGCGCCATACTGGATGGTCAGATATTGCTGGAGCGGCTCCAGCAAGAAGGTGCCAAGAATGGGGCCTGTTAGCGTGCCTATGCCGCCCAGGAAGGCCATCAGAGCAACGGAAACATCTATGTTGATATCGAAGGCTGCATCGGGAAAGACATTGCCGTTGTAAAAGGTAAACATCGCGCCAACCATCCCGCCCAGAAAGGCCGAGATCACAAAGGCGACCAGCTTGAACTCCACCGTCTTCACCCCCAGTCCGCGCGCCCGATCTTCGTCCTCGCGGATCGCCAGCAGTCCTAACCCATATTTGGAGTTGCGTATCCACCAGGCGATGGCGATTGCCAGCACTAACAGGAACAGGGAGACGTAGTAGAAAGGGATGTTGAAGAAATTGCCGGGCCATACGGATGAAGGAAGGATAATGCCGCTCGATCCCCCGGTGAAACCTGAGAGATTGAAGGCCAGCGACTCCAGGATAAACATGATAGCGAGAGTAACCACCACGAACGTCACCCGCCGCGTGCGCAGCGAGATCCAGCCGACGAGGAGAGCGAAAATGACCGCCATCAGGCCGCCCACAGGCAGCAGCAGAAAGGTGCGATAGTCCCCGGGGATCTGCCAGTGGTCGCAGATCAGCGCCATCGTATAGGCCCCTATGCCGGTGAAAGAGGCGTAGCCCAGAGAAATATAGCCGGTGTAGCCTGAGAAGAGATTCCAGCCCGTGACCGCCGTCGCATAGAGCAGGGTGAAGACGGCTATTCCCGTGGTGGTCGTATCGACCAGCAGCGGAAAGACCAGGGCCAGGATGAGCAACGCGAGCAGTCCGATCATGCTGGCTTTTTTCATTGCTTCCTTCCTTCCGCCAGACCAAACAAACCCTGTGGACGAAACACCAGCAGCAGCACCAGCAGCACGAAGAAGACCAGGCTCGACCATTGCGCGGACCAGAGCGCTGTGGTTAAATCGCTGATGACAAGCATTGCCAGGGAGGCCACGAAGGCTCCCCTCAGACTGCCCATCCCCCCCAGAACGATGATGACCAGCAGGCGCGCGATCAGGTCATAGGAGCTGGCCGTATTAAAAGCGTTGGTCGCGCCATAGGCCATGCCTCCGACAGCGGTCACGGCTACGCCGACCCCTACGGTAATCATGGCTATCTTGCCCGTATCAATCCCGATGAGCGCGGCAGCCATGCGATTCTGCGTCAGAGCACGCAGGCCATAACCGAATTTTGTGTGATAGACCAGCAAATAGAGTCCCGCCAGCAGAACAATACTGAGCACGAATGCGAAGACGTACACGTATGGCAGGTAGTATTTGCCGATGGGGAAGGAGGCGTCGATATATTTCGCATGGAGAGAGACGTAATCGGTGGTGAAGATGAGATTCAACGCGCCTTCGATGAAGAGAGCGATGGCAAAGGTCATCAGCACCGAGAGCATGATACGATTCTGGCTCTGGTTGAGCCGGCGAATAAAGAGCCGCTCAATGGCGATGCCGAGGAGAAACATCGCCGGCACCGTGATAAGCAGGCTCAGGAAGATATCCATATGCAGATACGTGTTGAGCGCATAACTCAGGTATGCTCCCAGGATCACCAGGATGCCCTGCGCGATATTGACGATCTCTAACACGCCAAAGATCAGCGTCAGGCCCGATGCCATGAGCGCGTAGACGCCGCCGGTCAATATTCCCGTGAGGATAGCATCATAGATAGCAGTCAAGCCTGGACCTTCCCACACACACTAAGCGTGTGCCTGATGCGCAGCATCCTCGCGCCTGCGGCGCTCGCCTTCTGTATCGGGTTGTGAGCGACAGGCGTGAAGCGCCTGTCGCTCACAACCCGATACAACTCTTGTGCGGCTCCGCCGCGCGAAGGCACGGCAAGGATGCCAGGTATCAGACACACTACATCACGACAATATCAAACGAATACTACCATAAGGCTTAACGATCAGGGCCACGGCTTCTTAGGATATTCCGGGTTCGCCTGCGCCTGAGCGGTAGGATACACCGGGATAAGCTTGCCGCTCTGCCACTGGAAGAGAAAAGGCACACCAATGGTATTATCGCCGTACTGGCCGAACCTGATCGGGCCTTGCAGACTATTGAAGGTATCCGAGTGCAGTTCCTGGATGAGCTTGCCGTTATCAATGCTGTGAATCTTGTTCACGGCCTGCTCCAATACCTGCCCGGCGGAATAGCCCTCAACCGTGCTGGCACTGATATCATCGGCTGTGCCACCGTACTTGGCGATGTACTCCTGAGTGAACTGAGCGTTCTGATAGTTGTTAACGCCGGGATACCAGCCGGGGTTAGGAATGAAGATACCCTCCGCTGAGGGAGCGCCGCCGATAGCATTCAGGAACTGGCTCCCCTCATCGGGACCAGCCGTTGCAATGAGCGCTTTCGGATTGAAGTGCTGCTGCTTGAAGGTCTTGATGAAGCTCACTGCATCCGGCAAGGCGGAGGTGCCAAGCACAACAATATCTGGCTTGCTATTGATGATCTGCTGCGCAAGGCCCGACATGTCGGTGGAGGTCTGCGGGTAGGGAGGAGAATTGAAGACGGTCTGGATGCCGCCGGCGCTCAATTGCTGCTGGGCTACCGTGACCTGCGGGATCGTGAACGGGTTATCCACCGTTGCATACGCAGCAGTTTTGGGGCGCATGCTCTGAGGCAAGGCCAGGATAAACTGCGCGAAGGTCTTTAAATAGTTCTGCGCCGGCAGGGTGACGACGAAGATGTTGTTAAAGTGCTTCTTGTAGACGCTGGGCGCGGAACCCGTCGGGGCCAGCAGCGCGTAGTTATAACGATGGGCAACGACGGCTGCCGGCACAGTCAGCAGGCTGGAGAAGGGGCCAAAAAGGAGATCAACGTGATCGGTGGCTATCAACTTTTGATAGTTGGTTGTCTCCTGCTGAGCATTGCTGGCATCATCGAGGCCATCCAGCACTACCTGACGGCCCAGCAACCCTCCTCGCTTGTTGATATCTTCCTGCCAGAGCTGAAATCCCTGCTGGAGGGCCTTCCCATCCTGGGAATACTGGCCGGTCAGGGCCACTGAATAGCCTATCTTAATCGGAGCCTGACTTTGCGTGTTATTATTCGTAGGACTGTTTTGCGCGCACGCGCTCAATCCCGCGAGGATCGTCACAATTGTGACGATTGTCACAATTGCCTTGCTGATCCATCTCTGTGTGAACATCCTGTTCCTCCTTGAAATACTCTAATGCATTGAAGATTAACAATGCATTACTCAAAAGCAACGGAATCGACTGAGAATCCTATCTTTCAAGTATCTATTGTGGTGAGTTGTGCCCCAGCACATTTTAACAGAGAAAGCTCTCGTACACAAGAGTATTACCCACTATGACTACTAGCGCTTTCTGGAAAGACTGACATTCCCTGTTTTGCCTGTCGCTTGCTCAGAGCATGTCTGACGCTCAGCATCCTCGCCCTCTCTATGCAGTGGTCGCGCGGCTCCGCCGCGTCGAAAAGGGAGAGTGTTGTGGCGAACAAAATACGCGAAGCGTATTTTGTTCGCCACAACACTCTCCCAAAGGCGAGCGCCGCAGGCGCGAGCAAGCGAGGCTGTCGAAAATCAGACACGCTCTTAACAAGTTGGTACGATAGTGCTGTTTTGAAGGAGATGAGAGCAATGATACAGGACTGCCCGATTTTTTCAGGTCTAATCTCCGGGCAAGCCTGCGTTTATACTATATGCAACGTTGTATCAGGAGGGTACTATGAGACGTTTCCATATCCTTTTTAGCCTCAACTCGCTGGTGGTCGTGCTGGTCAGCATCGAGCGCTTTTCCTTTACCACACATGTCCTCTTATCCCCTTATCAGTTTCTCGGGCTGCATGAAGCGTTTCAGATAACCATACTTATCCTTGCCACGGTCATTATTGCTTTTTTTCTGCTCAGAGAGGTCACTGGCAATTTCTCGCTTCTGGCAAAAAGCAGGCGCGCTCTCTTTTTAGCGGTGCTGTTTATTATCGGCATCTATTTCTATGCGAGCGGAAATGCATTTCATGAACTAGCTAGCTTCATGCTGAATCAGTATTGCAATGTCAATGCTCCTGCTGAGCCGCTATGTCAGGGCTTGTTTTTTAACGATTATTATACTGGGAATGTGCTGTATTTTGTGGGGGCGTTTCTCTTCACCATAGCCCTCGTTCTTCTGGAGGTATCGCAGCCGTATATTGAAATGACGCGGCGCGATCTGTGGCTGTTGCTGCCTAACTGTCTGGTCTATGCGCTTGCTATCGTGGCCTATGCTGCTTTTGATCGCGTTCTTGTCGGACTCATCTACTCGCTGTTTACTACGGTCATCGTCATTGCTATTCTTCTCATAAGCAGGAAGACAGTACGCCATCTGCCTTTCACGGACTATACCGCGCTTACCTACCTGATAGGAACAGTGGCTGCTTGCCTTATTCGTTTCCTGTAACTCGTGGTGCTCGTCATCTTTTAGCACTCCTTGCCACCTCTGGTGGCTTGCAGAGAATGAGAAGGAAAGCCAGGCGGGCGCCGAACGGCGCCCGCCTGGCTTTCCTTCTCATTCTTTGCGAGGCGCAAGGCGCTGAGCTGTCATAAGGAATGAGGCCAGCAATGCAAAAGATGAGGGACACCCCTTTAATCGGGATCGCTTGCGAGGGAGCAGCCTGGCATGCTATACTGGCGGGGCAGCAGTCTGGCAGGCCGCCAGTGCCCGCTCGGGGTTGATAATCAATGATTTGCGTATTTTTCTCTCGTGAGGAGCGTGCCAATGTTAGGTCAGATCGGGGTTATGCTACACACGGGCGACATGCCGATGGAGGAGATCGTTCGCTACGCGCAGGAAGCCGAAGCCCTGGGCTATGAGGGCTTCTGGGTAACGGAGGAGTCCGGGAAAGAGGCGTTCTCCGTGCTCTCGTTCGTGGCGCAGGGGACGCAGCGTATCCACCTGGGGACGAGCATTGTCAACTTCTATTCGCGTACCCCTACGCTTCTGGCGATGGGCGCCAGCACACTCTACCGCGCGACCAATGGCCGCTTTGTGCATTTTGGGCTTGGCACCGGCGGTATCGGCTTCACCGAGCGCGGGCATGGCCTCAAGATTGAGCGTCCGCTGACGCGCGCTAAGGAGACCGTCGAAATCGTGCGCGGTCTGCTGACCCAGGAGCGCTTCTCCTACGAGGGCAAGTGGTTCCATGTCCAGAAGTTTCGCCTGCGCGAAGGCCCCCTTGATGCTCGCATGCCCATCTACCTCGCCGCACTGGGGCCACAGATGACCGGACTGGCTGCGCGCGTCGCCGATGGTTTTATCGCCAACTGCCTTACCGAAGAAACCTATGAAATGTACGCCGCGATCCTCCGCGAGAAGGCCGCCGCGGCCGGGCGCGATCCGCGCGAGGTCAGGATCTTTACGCTGGCGATGATGGCTGGAGAGAGCGATGAGGCGGTAGAGGCCATGCGCCGTGGCGTCGCCTTCTATCTCGCTTCTCCTCATTACTATCCCGTCGCCGAGGTATCGGGCTACGGATCGCAGGCGAAGCAGATCCAGCAGGTCTGGGGCGCGCGCGATTTCGCCGCCGCGAGTCGCCTTGTCAGCGATGCGATGGTCGAGAAGTTCGCTATCATGGGTTCGCCGGAGACGCGGCGCAAGAAACTGCACTGGATGATGAGCCATGGCGTCTATCCTATCCTCTATCCCATCTTTCGCCCGCAGCACACGGTAGAAGATCATTTCGATGTAATCCGGCTCGGCGCGCGATATTTGAGTGCGGAATAACGCCGCAAAGCATGCTTTGTGGCCCATCGTTCGCGCGGCTCCGCCGCGCAAGGTCTGTATGTTGTGGTGTGAAAATGCGCAATGCACATTTTCACACCACAACATACAGACCGCTGGCGAGCGCCGCAGGCACTCGCCAGCGCGAGTACCGGCAATCGGGCACATTCTAACAGGTGACGTGGAACAGGCCGCTCAGCCGGCCTTTAGCCTCGTTCCATGCCTGGATCGCTCTGGGTGTGGGCAGCAGCTCGACCTGGCATTCTTTACGCTTGAAGTAGTCCGCGGCCTCCTCTGACAGCCTGACGTTATCGTACTGCCCGGTACCAATGAGCAGGCGCGGCATCCCTTTCGTATAGACATGTTTCGCCTCGCTCAGTGAAATGATGTGCGACGTGCCGTAGACCTCTTTGGAGAGCTTTTTCTTGCGCTTTTCTATCTGCCCATCCGGTCTGATAAGCACATCATGCTCGAAAACCTTGCCTTCGATGGTGATCGAGCCAAAGGCGGTTGCGTTGATTTCTGGCTTCATTTTTTTGCCTCCGTATGCTGCGAGCATACGTTTTCTCTTCCGGGCACTTCCGCGATCTGCTATCTTCTAAAAAGGACAAAGACGGCCACTCGCGCGGCGAGCCACGCAAGGAATGTATTATATGTTGTAGAAAAATGCGCTGCGCGCATTTTTCTACAACATATAATACATAAGGCGAACGCCGCAGGCGCGAGCAAGCTTAAAGAAAGGTGCTTTCCGATGAAGATTGTAGCCCTCTATGATATCCACGGCAACCTGCCCGCGTTAGATGCCGTCCTTAAAGAGGTTGAGCACGAAAATCCTGATGTAATTCTGGTCGGGGTGATATCGTTACCGGCCCCATGCCGCGCGCTACCTTAGAACGGCTGCTGGCGCCTGGGGACAGGGTACACTACATTCGTGGCAACTGCGAGCGAGAGGTGGTCGCAGCCTTCGACAGAATCTTGCCTTTTGCACAAGAATGGGCTATGCTTTCAAGCAAATGAAGAGTTGAGAAAGGAGTGAACAATGACGAACACATCAGCAACGGGGCGCACAATCCACATCCGGCGAGACCAGTACCATCTTGCATGGGATCACAGCATCCCGCCCATTGCCACTATCCAATCGGGCGAAACGGTGAGTTTTGACCTGCTGGATGCCGCATGCGGCCAGATTGTCCGTGAGAGCACGGTTGACGCGATACGCACGCTCGACTTTTCGCGCGTGGACCAGGTGAACGGGCCGATCTATGTCGAGGGCGCCGAACCGGGAGACACACTGGAGATAGAGCTGCTCGATTTGCAGCCGGCTGACTGGGGCTGGACAGCCGTTATTCCAGGCTTCGGGCTGCTTGCCGACGAATTTCCAGAGCCGGCGCTTAAAATCTGGCATCTTGAGGGCGGAGCCGATGGCTGGGCCGAGTTCGCGCCCGGCATCCGTATCCCTCTGGCTCCCTTCTGCGGCGAGACCGGCCTTGCGCCAGGGGAAGCTGGCCCACACTCAACCATTCCACCGTATCGGCATGGCGGCAACATGGACACCAGGTATCTGACGAAAGGCGCCAGACTTTATCTCCCGGTTGAGGTCCCCGGCGCGCTCTTCTCGATGGGCGACGGTCACGCCGCGCAGGGCGATGGCGAAGTCTGTGGCACGGCTATCGAGACGCCGATGCGCACTACCGTGCGTCTGACCGTGCGTAAAGATCTGCATGTGCCGGAGCCGCAATTCCTGACTGCCGGCCCGCTCGCGCCACGCATAAATACGGCTCCCTACTACGTCACCGATGGCATCGGACCGGATCTGGCCGAGGCAACGCGCAACGCCATCCGTCATATGATCGCCTATTTGCAGCAGACCTACGGCCTTTCGCGGCCCGACGCCTATATGCTGTGCAGCGTGGCCGTTGAACTAAAGCTCTGTGAGGTTGTGGATATGCCGAATTATGTGGTCGGCGCTTTCCTGCCTCTGAGCATCTTCGTAACCGGCGCCGCGTAAGCCTCACGTCGTCTTATCGAAAACAACATCAAAAGGGGTGGGAGAAGCCCCAGGGGATACTCGCCGCGTCCCCTGGGGCTTCTATTATTTCCTTGATTGTGCTGTTGTGTATCAGATGGTGTAGCGCTGCGTGCGGACCAGCCCTGCTAATAGTGCTGCGCCGAGGAAGCAGCAGGCGAGCAGGACGAACATCGGCAGCGGATCGTTACCGATGGTCAGGAGGCCGGTGGCGAGCACAGAGAGGCCGCGCAGCAGCGCGGAATACATCGAGGAGACTGCATTGACGCGGCCCCGCAGCGCACGAGGCGTAATCAAGGTGTTGGTAGTGGCGACGAGGATGAAACCGGCGGAGACGGCGCCATCCAGTATGAGGTTACAGGTGAAGGCGCCCGCAAAGCTCAAGCCCGCTCCCGGTGTGCCTGCTGCCGCAATCCAGGCTAGCCCGATGCAGGCCAGCGCCGCGATACAGAACAGGCCGGCGAGGCCGCGCCGCCAGCCTCGATCATAGAGGTGCGGTGCTATGCTGCTGCCCAGCAGGCCGCCGATGCCCGCCGCACCAAAAACAAATCCTGCCTGCCATGCTGGAAGATGCAGGCGAAGCTGGGTGAGCGTTGCCAGCAGCAATTCGATGGCTCCCGCGCTCAGATAGAGCGGCGCGCTGACCCCCCGCAGCAAGCGGTGCGCTGGCGCCGTCAGAATCAGCCGTACTCCCTCCAGCATCTCCGTCCAGAGGTTACGCAGCGATTTATGAGATGCGACGCTGCGGCTGCGGAGATGCATTTTCTCTTCGCGGGTTGCCAGCAGTGTCAGCGCAGAGACGATGTAGGAGATGGCATCGGCGCCCAGGGCGAGCGCGGGACCAGGCGTCTGAATCAGCGCGCCGCCCAGTGTCGGCCCCGCTAATGTGCTGGCCGCGTCGGATGCTTCGAGCGCGGCGTTAGCGCGGCTCAACGTCTCATCGCCGGTAATATCGGGCAGCCAGGCGCTATAAGCGACCTGAAAGCCGAGCTGGCCCGCGCCCAGCACCAGCACAACGAACGCGAGTAGCCAGAGCGCCGGAAGGCGTTGTAGTATGCCCAGCGCCACGATGATCGAGAGCGCGCCGGCCCTGCCGATATCGCAGGCGATCATCAGCCAGCGCCGATCTAGCCGATCAGCGACCAGGCCGGCGCCCAGTCCCAGCGCAAGCGGAGGAAGATAGCGGACGGCTGAGACCAGTCCGGCGTCAAAGGTGGAATGCGTCTGGAACAATATCAGCCAGGGGAGCGCCATGCCAGTGACACGATCTCCGAAAATTGAGGCCGTCTGGCCGCTCCAGATGAGGCGAAAGCGCGCATCTCGCCAGAGGCGGCGCGCCTGCGTCTCAGTTGCTGCCCTGGTCATGTACCTTTGGAATCATCATGGCGCTCTCGGCGGCCTGCGCCACCTCATCCAGATTACTATCGGTGGAGGCTTCGACGGCTGCGATCACAGCCCCCTCAACCAGCGGCGCGGAACTGATCTTGACGCGGGTAGGATGCGTTGCGGTAAATGTCTCTACGGCCATCTCGGTTGCCATCACCGCGCTGCCCAGGTCGAGCAGCACGAGGATGCCATCGGGACCATTTACCTGTTCCAGAGCTGCTACAATCTTATCGGCCGAGGTGCCCAGGGAGCCATCGGCGGCGCCGCCCGCGACGGCAATCGCGACTTTCGCCTGGGCCATCTGTGCCGCCAGTTCGGCAACGCCTTCCGCCAGTCGCGCGCTGTGGGACACGATCACTAAACTTACTGCCATGAATGCGTATCCTTTTAGAACGGAGTTCAATGAAAAATTATGCTGTGCGTAGCGGCGCGATCCATCGCGTTCGTCGGCCTTCTGGAGCGGATCCAGGTTCGATAATGAGTTTTAACAATCAAGATTGGCAATCTTTTTGGGTGGAACATCTCCGATATTGATTGTTACATCTCATCATCGCGCCGCTGCGCGGAGAGATATTCTTGTGATACATCCAGCCGTCGTGGGTGCTCTAATGCGCCTGGTTGCACGCTTCGGCCAGTGTTTTGAGCAGCAGCCAGCTAGAGGTTGCCCCCGGATCCTGGTGGCCGATGCTGCGTTCGCCAAGATAGCTCGCGCGTCCTTTGGTCGCGAGCATAGGAATCGTCGCCTGAACGCCTTCTTCCGCCGCAGCCGTGGCGCGATTCAGGATCTGCGCCAGGTCGAGTTGCTGCGCCAGGGCTTCCTGGGCAGCCGCCAGTGCGGGCGCCAGGGCGTCGACCATCGTCTTCTCGCCCTGCTGCGCCTTGCCACGCGCCTTAATCCCTTCGACTGCCGCCTCCAGCATAGCAACGACTTCGGCATCAGAGAGCTTTGATTTCCCGGAGGTTGCCATGCCTGCGCGCAGGAAGGCGGTCCCGTAGAGCGGACCGCTGGCTCCTCCAACCGTCGAGACCAGGGTGGTTCCCACGGTCTTTAGAATCGAGCCAATGTCCTTGTCCCCCATGTCTGCTATCTTCCCGGTGACAGCCCTGAAGCCCCGGTCCATGTTGATGCCATGATCTGCGTCACCGATGGCCGAGTCGAGGCGTGTCAGGAACTCGCGGTTCTCGTGTAGAACCTGTGCTGATTGGTTGAGCCAGCGCAAAATATCTTCCGTTGTCAATGGCATAATCTCCTCCAGGTTTCTCTCAACTCGAATCTCGTTAAATGAAAAAACATACCCCGGCTGTCGGAGGCGGCCGGTCCGTCAGTGATGGATGCAGTGGGGGCGGAAGCCGTCCGCCCCCACTGCATCCATCACTGACATATGCGAAGCGCCGCAGGTGCTGATCTGTCAGGAGAAGAACGGATCTGAACAGTTATCCTTTTGTTTTATGCTCCCCAGCGCAGCCCCGGCGTCACTACGGGCGCATCCCAGTAGCGTATCATCTCGTCGTCCAGGCGCAGCAGCGTAATGGAGCAGCCGGCCATCTCCAGCGAGGTAATGTAGCTGCCGACCAGTGAGCGGGCGATAGTGATATTCTTGCCGCGCAGGATTTTAGCAAGCTCGTTGGCGACGACATATAGCTCGATCAGCGGAGTGCCGCCCATGCCGTTGACGAAGGCCAGCACCTGATCGCCAGACTTGAGGCCGAGGTCGTCGATGACGGGATTGGCGAGCATCTCGGTGATTTCGGCGGCGGGAGCCAGTTTCACGCGGCGCCGGCCCGGCTCACCGTGGATGCCGATGCCAATCTCCATCTCATCCTCGCCAAGCTCGAAGGTCGGCTTGCCGGCGGATGGTACGGTACAGGAGGTAAGCGCCATGCCCATGCTGCGGCCCTGTGCGTTGACACGGCGTGCCAGTTCCGCCACTGCTGATAGCGGCGCACCGCTCTCGGCCAGGCCGCCGACGATCTTCTCCAGCAGCACGGTGACGCCGACGCCGCGCCGGCCAGCGGTGTAGAGGCTATCCTGCACGGCAACGTCGTCGTTGGTGACGACGCTGACAACCTCGATGCCATCGGCGGCTGCCAGTTCCGCCGCCATCTCGAAGTTCATCACGTCGCCGGTATAGTTCTTGACGATGTGCAGCACGCCAGCGCCACCATCGACGGCGCGCGTCGCGGCGAGCATCTGATCGGGGACGGGTGAGGTAAAAACAGCGCCGGGGCAGGCGGCATCAAGCATACCGCGACCAACAAAGCCGCCATGCATTGGCTCATGGCCGCTACCACCGCCAGAAATAACACCGACTTTCCCCTTTACGGGTGCATCCTTGCGTACAACGATCTGATTCTCCAGATCGACGCGGATCAGGTCAGGGTGCATCGCCTGCATGCCGGCGAGCGCCTCTTTGACGACATCCTCAGGCTTGTTGATGAGTTTCTTCAAGGTTGCCTCCTCCTCTTTAATGGCTTTGGGTTTGCCTTTACACACTCCGTTGATGAGACACCGCCTAAAGTATACAACACACAGAGATGAATAATATTGAATATGGGCAGGGGAGCAGCAGCCGGCGCGCTGGCTGCTGCTCCCCTGCCCATATTCAATATTATTCACGAAGCTGGAGCCGCCTCAAGCCTTCTGAAATCGCCAATGGAGCGGAATTTCTGGTAGCGCTTCTCAACCAGTTCGTCAGGGGGAAGGTTTTTGAGTTCGGCCAGATTCCGCAGCAGGGCCGCTTTGAGGTTATCCGCGGCCTGCTGATAGTCATGGTGCGCGCCTCCCAGCGGCTCCGGGATCAGCTCGTCGATAATGCCGAGCGGCAGCAGTTCGCGTGCGCTGATGCGCATGCCCTCAGCCGCCTGCTGTGTGTTGGCGAGAGCCGAATCGCGCCACATGATATCGGAGGCCGCCTCCGGCGAGGCAACGGAATACGTGCTGAATTCCAGCATTAAAATACGGTCCGCCACGCTGATCGCCAGCGCGCCGCCGCTGCCGCCTTCGCCGGTCACGGCTGCGATGATGGGAACGCGTAGATGAGCCATCAGGTATAGATTCGCGGCGATGGCCCGCGCCTGCCCGCGCTCTTCGTCCATCAGAGCGGGAAAGGCCCCCGGCGTATCAATCAGGCAGATGACAGGCATGCGAAACTTTTCGGCCTGCTGCATGATGCGATGCGCTTTACGATATCCTTCGGGGTGGGGCATGCCCAGGTTGCGGAATTGCATCTCCTTCTGGTCGTGGCCTTTCTGATGGCAGACCATCATCACGGTCTGGCCTTCCAGCCTGGCCGGCCCCGCCAGAATCGCGTGGTCGTCGCCATAGGAGCGATCACCATGCAACTCAAAAAAATCATCGCACATGAGGCGAATGTAATCAGCCGCGTGAGGACGGTCCTTGTGACGGGCTACCTGAAGGGTTTGCCAGGACGTGAGATGTTTGTAGATCTCCTCGGTCCGTCTGCGCAAATCCCGTTCAAGCTGCTGAAGCTGCACATGTTCTTCCGGTCTGAGCCGGTCCCCCTTGCGGAGCAGCGCGGTAATTCTTTTTTCTAGCTCCGCCAGCGGCTTCTCAAATTCCAGGTCGTAAGGCACAGTATGCTCCTTCTCTATTGATTATGAGTACAACTGGAGGAGCCTGGAGAGCGTCGCCCGCAGGTCGCGCCGGTGGACCACCGCATCGATCATTCCGTGCTGGAGCGCAAATTCGGAGTTCACCGTTCCAGCGGGGAGCTTGATATGCATAAAGCCCTCGATCACACGCGGTCCGGTAAAGCAAATCAATGCGCCCGGCTCGGCAAGGATCACGTCGCCCAGCATAGCGAAGCTGGCCGTCACACCGCCCGCTGTGGGGTCCGTTAACAGGCTAAAATAGGGCAATCCGGCCTCGCCCAGCTTTGCCAGCGCTGCCGAAGTCTTTGCCAGTTGCATGAGCGCATACAGCCCTTCTTGCATGCGCGCGCCGCCAGAAGTGGAGACGATGAGCACGGGAATGCGCCGCTCGATTCCCAGTTCGATAGCGCGTGTAATCTTCTCGCCCACGACCACTCCCATGCTGCCGCCCATGAAATGGAAGTCCATTACCGCGAGGGCGAGTGGCTTCTCTGAAATAGTCGCATGGCCGATCACCACCGCCTCGTTAATCCCCGCTTTGCTCCGTTCCGCCGCAAGCTTCTCGGCATAGGTGCGCTGGTCCGGGTATGAGGGTGGGCGCGCCGTAAACTTGAGCGGATCGGTAGAAATAATGTCGGCGTCCAGTTCGACGAAGCTATCCTGGTCCACCAGCAGCTTGATGCGCTCGTGCGCCGTGATCTTGAAGTGGTAATTGCAGCGCGGGCAAACCTTCAGATTTTTTTCCAGATCGCGCCCAACCAGGATCTCCTTGCACCTGGGACACTTGGCTGCGATGTTGCCCATCGAGGGCAGGCGCGCCCCCCCGCTGGAGGATGCCTGCTCGGTGGAGGGCACAGCCGCTTCTTTAACCATGAAAGAACCTCCCCATTAGTCTTAACTGAAGAGCGCCTCGACGAAACTTTGTGGATCGAAAGGTAGCCAGTTCTGAACCTTTTCCCCGGTCCCGATGAATTTGATGGGCACATCGAGATCGTCGACAACCGCGAAGGCAAAGCCCCCTTTGGCAGTACTATCCAGCTTCGTGATAATGACACCTGTCAGACCGACATCCGCCGCGAATTTGCGCGCCTGCAAAAGGGCGTTCTGCCCCGTAGTAGCATCGATCACCATCAATAACTCGTGGGGACCATCAGGGACGAATTTCTGAATAACCCTGTTGATCTTCTTGAGTTCTTCCATGAGGTTATACCTGGTATGGAGACGGCCCGCCGTATCGACGATCACGACATCACAGCCGCGCGTGGTCGCCGCTTGAAGCGCGTCGTAGACCACGGCCCCCGGATCGGAGCCGGGGTTCTGGCTGATAACCGGTACGTTAATGCGCTCCCCCCACACCTTGAGCTGATCGATGGCGGCGGCGCGGAATGTGTCGGCGGCGGCCAGGATCACTTTGTGCCCTTCGTGGGTGAGATGATAGGCCATCTTGGCGATGCTCGTGGTTTTGCCAGAGCCGTTGACGCCGATCACCAGAATAACTGTCACGGGTGATTGCTGGGAAAAGCGGAGAGGAGATGGTTTGCCGAGAAGAGATACCAGCTCCTGGCGCAGCGCACGCTGCAACTGCGAACCGGTACGCATCTGTTCCGCTGTGGCGCGCTGATGCAAACGCGTCATCAGCCAGTCAGTGGTGCTGGGACCGACATCTGCCGCCAGTAGCTCCTCCTCCAACTCGTCCCACAGATCGTCGGTAATCAGATCCGTTTCCTGGACAGTCTGTCCTATCCGACTGAAAAGTTGACGGGTGCGACTCAAAAAGCCAAAGCGCTGCTCAGACTCGGGCTTCTTCTCCACGCGTTCCTGAGCGCCTTCCGAGTCTCTTTTCTTAGGATCAAAAAATCTATTGAGCACGTTTGCACTGACTGCCTTTCTCAACGTGTTCGCCGGGAGACACATCGTCGATTGCTGCATGCATATGCAGCACGCTGCACGAAAGACCAGCTCCCGTGTGTGGCCGAAGGCCGACAAGGAACCGCTGGTAGATGTTGATGGCGTTGTTATCGCCACGCCCCATCACCAGTCCATAGTTCCCACAACGGTGCGTCCTTTGCCACAGCAACATAACCTGTTTCTGCCCGCTGCGGTGACAGGTCTTCGTCGTATCGCGTTCCTCAATTATAAAGAGTTCTTTCCCATAAAGCAAACACTTATATTCAAGCATCCGCACAAAGCGGTAGAGTCCCCAATCATTGTACACCATGCGGTTGCATCTTTGCCGTTTGCTGAAAGAAGCACAGCTTACCAACGAGCAGGCGCTGGCCTTGCGCATCTGCTTGATGGTGAAAAAGGACGTAAGCGCATCGAGGGAATTATTCCTGACCTGATGATTGAGCGCCCGAGTGAGTGGCTTGCGGTACTTGAAGCGGCGAGCAGACAGTGATCCCCCTGCGGCGTCACCGGGTCGCCAAGAGCCAGTACAGGCAGCGCTGCCTGTATCGTTTCGTCAGTCCTGAAACTCAAAGAAGAGGGTACATAACCCTGCATTGGCTAATGCAAGGATTGTCCCTCTACTGAGTCAGGCAAGGGAAATGAAACGGAGAACACACATCCCCTGCCCCCTGTTGTTGCGCATTCCTCGATGGTGACAACCACCGGGGAGCGCGCCACCACTGCTACACTTCACCCTTACTGACGACCGGTACGGTAAGAATGCAGTGAGCCGTCGCTGATGGGTTCGTTGATGATGATATCCCCATTTCGGATTTTTATGTTGTACAGGCACGAAGGGTTGGTGCAAACCCATGCCTTGTACTCGATAGAAGCTCCCTGGCTACCGAAATCCGAAAGCGGAACCAGATCACCTTCACTACATTTGCGACACCGGGGAAACGCGAATTCCACGAAATCGCCTCCTTCCTTCTTCTTTGGAGGATCTAGTCGCTTGCCTGCCTGAACAGTCAATCAGGCAGGGCTGCGCGAGAAAGTAAGCCGAGGGGGAGCCTCCGCCGCTGCATCCGCGTCCCCACAACAGGCCCATATCCATGCCCTCCTATCATATCACAACTCCTCTTCTCTGTCAGCAGGTAGATGAAGTAATTTTCATAATTTGCGTAAGAGTCGTAGCCGCTCTCCATCCTACCCGGCACGCGCGAAGAGGTGAGAAACACCAGGACACCTGACGGCCCCTCTCATAGCAAGCGATACGCCGATCGACTATGGATATCTGCTGGCGGGGGCCGGTGTTCTGTTGCTTCTTACATTCAGCATAACAGGTGTTACAACTCTCGTCAAGTATTCATATCTATTGACCTATGCACGGTATATATCGACTCCCTGCCTGCTGTGGAATTTTCCCCACATATGGAAATCTCTTCATCTGGCGCGCGGGCTTCGATATCTCTGTTCATCATTCCTTCTGCGGCTATCGTTCTTCCTTTGCGCTCAAAATGACGGATATGCTCCCGCTTCTCCCTCGCTCCCTGAGAGGAGTGCATGCGCACGGCGCGGGTTTGGCACGATTGTTGCAGGAAGGAGCAGTGGGAGAGTAATCAAGACTGCGCAGTCGATCCAGATTATTTCACGCCATGTGCGAGTTTTCGTGACCGCTCACCACAGCGCGGTTCCCCGCGAAGTAAAGTCTGCGGGCACCGCGCCAGAGGCGTACAGAGACGGGCACATCGAGTTGTTTAAGCTTCATTCCTGCATGGAGTTTGTGAGAGAAGGAGTACTTATCAATGGGAGCAAGAGGAACAGTGGCATCCCGCAGGGTGGACTATGAGGGGCGTGTAGTGCCGGGGAAGAAAGGTTGCACGATAGAGTACCCCTGCGACAGAGGCGCGCTTGAGAGCGAAGAGGAGCCTGGCTATGAATATGAAGAGGAGCTTGAGGAGGGAGAAGAGGACCTGCGCGCGGCTGTCGATGATTCGGTGAAGCAGTATCTTAAAGAGATTGGCATGTATCCGCTGCTAACGGCTGAACAGGAATTGATGCTGGCGGAACGTGTGGCGCACGGTGATGCACAGGCCCGCCAGAAATTAATCGAGGCCAACCTCCGCCTCGTCGTCAGTATTGCCAAGCGCTACTCAAATCAGGGCTTGCCGCTGCTAGATCTGATCCAGGAGGGCAACATCGGGCTGATGCGCGCCACACAAAAGTATGATTACCGGCGCGGTTTCCGCTTCTCGACCTATGCCACATGGTGGATCCGCCAGGCGATCAGTCGCGCGATTGCCGAACATGCACGCAGTATCCATATTCCCGTTCATGTTGTTGAGCTTATTTATAAGATCAAGCGCATCTCCCGTCATCTGTACCAGGAGCAAGGACTGGAGCCGCTGCCCGAGCAGATCGCCGAACAGACCGGTCTGCCGCGCGAGCGTGTAATAGAGCTGCTCAATGTGGCCGAGCAGCCAATTTCACTCGATGCGCCAATGGCCGACGATGAGGAGTATCACCTGGCCGATATGCTAGAGGATCCGGCGATGACGGCAAATCTGGATCAGGTTTCACAGCAGAGGCAGCGCGAGCATATCGAGCGCTCTATGACGGTCCTGAATCCGCGCGAGCGCACGATCATCGAGATGCGCTATGGCTTGAAGGACGGTCACTCGCTCTCGCTGGACGAAGTGAGCGTTCTGTTCCATCTCACGCGCGAGCGCATTCGCCAGATTGAGGTCAAGGCGCTGCGCAAGCTGCGCTATCCCGAACGCTACGATAGCCTGCGCGATTTCCCGGCGCATGAGGTTTCCTGGCAACAATAATAGAGAAGGGGATGCGAGGGGCCGTTCGCCCTGTGCATCCCCTTCTCTATTATGCTACTGTTACGCCGCCGGCCTGGGCCTGGAGGTAGGCGTAGATGAAAGGATCAACATTGCCGGCCAGATATCCTTCCGTATCGCTGGTTTCATAACCGGTGCGATGATCCTTCACGATATTATAGGGATGGATGGTCACGGTGCGGATCTGCGTCCCGAAGTCGGCCTGTACGTGCTCGCCTTTGAGCCTGGCAGTCTCCTCCGCACGCTTTCTCTCTTCCAGTTCGTAGAGTCGCGCCTTGAGCAGCTTGAGGGCGACCTCGCGATTCTGGATCTGGGAGCGCTCGTTCTGGCAGGTGACGACGATGCCGGTGGGAATATGGCGCATGCGCACCGCCGAGTCGGTCTTGTTCACATGCTGGCCGCCGGCCCCCGTCGAGCGATACGTGTCCACCTCGATATCTTCGGGGCGGATCGTAATCTCGATGCTGTTCTCGATATCGGGTATTACCTCGACCTTCGCGAACGACGTATGCCGGCGATGGGCCGCGTCGAACGGGGAGAGGCGAATCAGCCTGTGTGTGCCTGCCTCCGAGCGCAGGTAGCCATAGGCGTAGTGACCGCTGATACCAATGGTGACGCTCTTGAGGCCCGCCTCCTCACCCTCGCTATAGTCATAGACCTCGGTGCGGAAGTGGTGCTGCTCGGCCCAGCGCAGGTACATGCGTAAGAGCATGTCGGCCCAGTCCTGGGCATCGACGCCGCCGCTGCCCGCATGAATGCTGACGATTGCGTCGCGCTCGTCGTGCTCGCCATTGAGCATAAGAGCGAACTGGAGCTGCTCTACCTCTTGCTCAAGTGGCGCTATCTCCCGCGCAACCTCCTCCTGCATTTCTTCGTCTGGCTCCTCCTCCAGCAATCGGGCTAATCCCAGCAGATCGTCGAGTTGCGCGGCAATTCGCTCCCATGTGGCAACCTCCTCGCGCAGGGCATTGAGACGCTGCATCTGGGCCTGCGCCCGGCGGTTGTCGGACCAGAAATCGGGAGCTATGCTTTCTTCTTCAAGTTTGTGGATTTGTGTTTTCTTGTTCGCCAGGTCAAAGACGCACCATTGTTTTCTGGACGCGTTCTCGCAGGCGTTCGATCTGGTTTATAAGTTCGTTCATAGGCAGTATTGTACCATGTTTTGCGGAATCCTGGTACAGGTCAAATCTGGCGCCGCCACTCTTTCCCGGACGCCTCAGTTCCCGCGGCGCTTCGCATGTGTCAGAGGAGAGTGCTGGCGCGGCGGATGGCGTCCGCCGCGCCAGCACTCTCCTCTGACAGACAGGTCGCCACAGGCGGCAGGGACACCTCGCGCTTCGGCAGGGGGCTTTGCCCGTGCATTCCCCTAGCCAAGAATGAGATTGGTCAGCAACAACTGGCCCGGCGCTGGCGGCTGCGCTTTCCCGTGCGCTATTGTCGGCTTCGTGGGAAGATCTTCGATCAAGAGCAGCCCGGGCTGATCCGGCACCCGGTTGGTGTAGGAGATGGTCTCACTGTACGCGCCCTCGGCACTCACGGTGAAGGCCGGACTTATCAAGGTCTGGAGCGGCATCAGGGTATGGTCGAAAAGCGTGGTCGTGGCCCGTCCCTTAGCGAGATCGATGCTTCCATGAATGGTCAGGGGCGAAGTGACGAAGGGCTGTAACACTGCCTGATTCAGCGTAATGCCGCGCGTCTGCGCTGCTGTGACGAACCAGAGGCCGCGGCTGCCGGGCTGAATAAGCCGCTGGAGTGTGACCGTGACCCGCAAAGGCGGATCTTTTTGCGCCAGCAGCACATGCGCCGTCATGCCATCGTTGTCCTGTAGTGTGTCCTGCACGTCGCTGCCGGACCACTGAAAGATATCTCTCGCCAGTTGCTCGGCTGTCAGCAGCGGATCGCTCCAGGGCAGCGATAGCCCGTTATTGGCTTCGTCCTGCAATGCCTCGGCCTCGCTGCGACTCGTGACCGGATAGAGTCCGGGGAACTCCGTTTGGATAAACATGCCATTGTGCCATGCATATTCCCGGTAGACGTTCTGCTCAAGTGGCTGCAAAACTGTGCTCGCCTGCGGTGGAAGCGTGGTGTCAAGCGCGCCGATGCTCAGCGTATTGGCACGGGTAACGCTGACTGTTCCCTGTACCAGCCCCGGTTGCTTGAAAAGGAGCCTTAATACCGGTTTGCCACGCTGCATCGTGCAGCCATAGATATAGATATCGAGGGGATGCTGCGCATTGACGCCCATCACCTGCACCAGCGCTGATGGCGCGCCTCCCGTGACCTCGTTGATGAACTGTACAGCGCTCATCTGCTGCGCGTGCGGATCGAACGGGATGGTCTTCGTATAGTCATTGTAACGGATAAGATCGAGGCAGTTGGTAATGGGCAGCGTGGGGTAAGCGCTGTGGGTGACGGCGATGAAGTGCAGCAGGCCGATCAGCGCCAGTACCGTGAAAAGGATGGTCAGGGGCCGTGGCCTTCTTGGGCAGCGCTGAGGATAATAGTGGACTGCTGCGTCCTGTTCTGGGGAAGCAGTTTGGGGCTTTACCTCTCTAACATCCGGCATCTTCCTGTTTCTTCTCCTCCCATCAAAAAAAGCATATTCTCTTCTCATTCTATCTCTGGGATAATGCGAGGAACTTCTATGCTCTTGATGGAAGGGGGGGCTGGTTGCTGATTCCTGGCGTGCTCGCGCCTGCGGCGCTCGCCTTTGTGCAATGGATGCTGGAGGCGCCCGCGCTGCGCGCAGGCGCCTCCAGCATCCATTGCATCCATTGTGTGGTGGAGCCGCACGAACGTCAGGCGGGGGAGAGGTAGCCGGAGAGGATCTGCCAGGAGCCGCCGGCCTGCTGGCCGACGATGTAATACCCCTGGTAGGTAACGTGCCTGGTGCCCTTGCCGGACTGTACGGTCTCGGTTGCGTTGACCGTTACCGGGATTTTCACCGTGCCATCGGCCTGCACTGTTGCGCTGCCAGGCGTAACTTGATCGCGCACGGTATTCTTGAAGCCGTTTCTAAAGGCGAGGAAGCCCTGAGGGTTGTTCTTCCACAGGTTATAGGCCGCGCGATAGCTACGATGGTTGATATCGTTATAATATTGCTGGATGACGGCCAGGGCTTGAGGCGGCGCGCTCACGCTGGTAGGCGATGGCGTGACTGTGGCCGCAGCGGGGACGGTGGTCGTTACCGTGATGGCGCTGCTACCATTGTGCTGGTTGGCATTGCTGGTGATGCCCCTGCTACGCAGTGCAAACAACGCTATCGCGCCCATAATGAACAGCAGCCCCAGCAGAATAAGAAGCAGTGCGATGGTGCGCCCCACCGGCGAGCGTCGTCGCGCTGGCTGATACTGGCCGGCATAATCTACAGGCTGCGCCCCGTATGCGGGATAGGAGGCGTCCGGCGGGGGATAGATAGCGCTGCGCTGAGGTGCTGATCCCATATAAGATATTCCTTGAGGTGTATAACCAGGATAAGAGGTCTGTGCGTCTGGAGGTGCAGGCGGCGCAAGGGGGCCAGGCAAGATGGCTCTGGTGGTCTCTTCCTGGCCCGGCTGCGTGCTGTAGTCCGGGTCGGCGGAGCGCAGCACAAGCTTCTGCTGCGCCGCTGCCGCCTGCGATGGCTGCCGCGTGTTGAACGAGCGAGATTCTACCGTTGGATCATCAGGGTGATAGTCCTGCACTGTCGACGCCAGATCAATGTTCGACTCTACCAGGGAGCCGCAGCGCGGACAGCGTGTTTCACCGGGCGCTAATTGATAGCCGCATTGACCACAAAAAATCATCACTGCTTATGTTTTCTTAGCTCTGCGCCGCTCGCCTGAACTGGCCGGAACGGCCCCGTTCTCTGACGGCCCATCATGCGAAGCGGCGGCGTGCAGAGCAACGCTAATGACATCATCCATACGCTCTACCGGCACAAAGCGCAGGTGTCGAATAACTTCCTGCGGCACGTCATCCAGATCCTTCATATTGCGCTTTGGCAGGATAAACGTCTTCATGCCTGCTCTATGCGCGGCCAGCACCTTCTCCTTGATGCCGCCGACGGGAAGAACGCGGCCGCGCAGTGTAATCTCGCCCGTCATCGCCACGTCGCGGCGCGTCGGGCGCTGCGTCAGGGCCGAGATTAACGCGGTTGCCATCGTGATTCCCGCCGATGGCCCATCTTTAGGGATGGCTTCGGCAGGCAAGTGCAGGTGAATATCGTATTTCTCATAAAAACGATTTTCGATGCCAAATAGTTCCGCGCGCGCCCGTGCGTAGGAGAGCGCTGCCTGGGCCGACTCTTTCATCATATCGCCCAGCTGTCCTGTCAGCGTGAGATTGCCGCGCCCACGCATCAGCATGGCTTCGACGGTGATCAGGTCGCCGCCCGCGCTGGTCCAGGCCACGCCCGTCGCCACCCCGGCCTCGTCGCTCTCTTCGGCTGTGCCATAGTAGGTCCGCTGTGGGCCGAGGTAATCGGGAACTTTTTCGGCTGTCACTTTTGTTTTCGTGCGTCTCCCCTCGGCGACCTTGCGCGCGACTTTACGCATCACGGAGGCGATCTCACGCTCCAGGTTGCGCACGCCCGCTTCGTAGGTATATTCGCGGATGATGCGCTGGACAGCCTCGTCACTAATCTCGATGCGTGATGGTTTCAGCCCATGCTCGCCAAGCTGCCGGGGTATCAAAAAGCGGCGTGCGATATGCAGTTTTTCCTCTTCGGTATAGCCCGCCAGTTCGATGATCTCCAGGCGATCTCGCAGCGCGGCGGGAATGGGATGCAGTACATTAGCCGTCGTGAGAAAGAGCACGCGCGAGAGGTCGTAGGGCACCTCCAGGTAGTGATCCGAGAAGGCGCTGTTCTGCTCAGGATCCAGGACTTCGAGCAGCGCCGAGGAGGGATCGCCACGGAAATCGGCCCCGATTTTATCGATCTCATCCAGCACAAAGAGCGGGTTCGTCGTTCCCGCCGTTTTCATGGTCTGGATAATACGCCCCGGCAGCGCCCCGACGTAGGTGCGCCGGTGCCCACGGATCTCCGCCTCGTCGTGGATGCCGCCAAGCGAGAGGCGCACGAACTTGCGATTGAGCGCCTGTGCTATGGAGCGCCCGAGCGAGGTCTTCCCCACGCCCGGCGGGCCTACAAAGCAGAGGATCGGGCTGCGCATGTTCTGTGAGAGCTTGCGCACAGCGATATATTCCAGGATGCGCTCTTTGACTTTCTCCAGGCCATAATGATTCTCTTCGAGAACGGCTGCGGCCTCCTTTACGTCGAGCCGATCAACGGTGGCAGTGTTCCAGGGCAGGCTCACAAGCCAGTCCAGGTAGGTACGAATGACGCCGCTATCGGGTGCGATGGATGGCATGGCGTTCAGGCGATCAAGTTCTTTGTTCGCGCGCGCCTGAACCTCTTCGGGCATTCCACAAGTGCGGATCTTCTCGCGCAACTCCTGCGCTTCACGTATCGATGGATCGCCCTCGCCCAGCTCACGCTGGATCGCTTTCAGTTGCTCGCGCAGGAAATATTCGCGCTGCGTTTTATCGACTTCCTGCTGGATCTGGCTGTGGATATGGCTCTCTAGCTCCAGAATATCCAATTCTTTAGAAAGAAGAATGCTTACCTTTTGTAGACGCTGCTCGATTTTGAAGGCTTCCAGGATGTTCTGACGTATCGGGACGGGCAGGTCGAGCGCGGATACAATGAAATCGGCCATCGCTCCCGGGTCATCGATGTTCATGGCCGCGATATAGGTTTCTTCGGGGAGGGTGGTGCTGAGCTTGACGCATTTCTCAAACAGCGCCAGCACGGCGCGGCGCAGCGCTTCGAGGGCGAGCGTTGATTCGGCGGCCTCTTCCACTACGACCTCGGC
>Ga0070739_10002622_pt1 | contig 23783 bp, 22 predicted proteins | sample Coa_R1_7_FD_66445 | JGI IMG/M metagenome (GOLD analysis project Ga0070739, IMG submission 66445) | Surface soil microbial communities from Centralia Pennsylvania, which are recovering from an underground coalmine fire - Coalmine... | ecosystem: Environmental > Terrestrial > Soil > Unclassified ... | reverse complement strand
GCCGCCGGGGCCGAGCGACGTGATGCCGGTCGACGGGTTCCTCAATCTCTGCAAGCCACTGGGCTGGACCTCGCACGACGTCGTCGGGTTCGTGCGGCGCCGCATCGGGCAGCGCCGCGTCGGGCATGCCGGCACGCTCGATCCGGCCGCCAGCGGCGTGCTGCCGCTGTGTCTGGGACGGGCGACGCGACTGGTGGAGCGCGTCGCGGCGGGCAGCAAAGTCTACGTGGCGGACCTCGTCCTTGGGCTCACCACCGACAGCGCCGATGCCGAGGGCAGGATCCTCACCGCGGCTCCCTGCGACGCCGTCTCGCTGGCGGCCGTCGCCGCCGCGCTGGCTGGACAGCTCGGCACCATCGCCCAGCTTCCGCCGGCCTATTCGGCCTTGAAGGTCCAGGGCGTGCCTGCCTACGCCCGCGCGCGGCGGGGCGAAGCGGTCGAGCTGGCCGCGCGCGAGGTGAGCGTGTACGGCCTGGCCGTGCTAGACTGGCAGCCGCCCCGCCTGTCCGTCGCTGTTCACTGCTCGAAGGGCGCCTACGTCCGCTCGCTGGCCCGAGACGTGGGCGCGGCGCTCGGCTGCGGCGCCTACCTCGACGCCCTGGCTCGTCTGGCCGTGGGGCGCTTCACGCTGGGCGAGGCGGTAACGGTGGAAGAGTTTGAGCGGGCCGTGGCGGAGCGCCGCTGGCGCGATCTCGTCCAGCCGCCGGACGCGGCGCTTGCCGAGCTGCCGGCGATCCTGGTGTCTCCGCGCCGGCGCCCCGACTTCGTCCACGGGCGCTCCTGGCCCGCGGTCGCCGAGCGTCCGGAGGCGCGGGCCTACGACGCGGACGGGGCGTTCCTCGGCCTGGTGCGGGCCGAGAGCGCGGGCACGCAGTGGCGGCCCGCGCTCTCGTTTGTTTATGATCCGGGCGTCACGGGCGACTGCTAGCCGGCCTGGCCGCGCCGGCGCGACGAGCCCCGCGCGCTGGCGGCGGGCGAGCAGGCTCCGCCGTCGGCTGGCGGGGTGACTGGGCCCGGGGAGGCGAGGGGATGGCAGCCGCCGCGGATGCGACGCGGCCCGCGGGGCCGCCGGTGGTCGCGGCCATCGGCGCCTTCGATGGGGTCCATCGCGGCCACCAGGCGTTGCTGGCCAGCATGGCGGCTCGGGCCAGGGCGCTCGGCGCCCGCTCCGTCTGCGTCACCTTCGATCCCGACCCAGAGCAGGTGCTGCGTCCCGAGCAAGCGCCTCCCGCGCTGTGCTCCACCGCGGAGCGCGCCCGCCTGGTCGCGGCGCTCGGTGTCGACGAGACCTACGTCTGGCCGTTTACCCCGGCGGTGGCGCAGATGTCGCCGCGGGAGTTCGTGGTGGCGTTGTGCAGCCGCTATCGGCTGGTCGAGGTGTGGGTCGGGGCGAACTTCGGTTTTGGCCATGGCCGCTCCGGCAACGTCGACACGCTAGCGGCGCTCGGGAAGGAGTATGGCTACACCGTCCAGGTGGTAGCGCCGGTGATCGACGGCGAGCGGCCGATCAGCGCGACGCGGATCCGCGGGCTGCTCGCTGCCGGCGAGGTGCGGGAAGCCGCGCGCCTGCTTGGCCGCTACTACTGCCTCGAGGGCGAAGTGCTCAGCGGCGCGCGACGCGGTCGCCAGCTTGGCTTTCCGACCGCGAACCTGCTGCCGCCGGCGGGGCGGGCGTTGCCCGCCCAGGGCGTCTACGCCGGCCGCGCTCATCTGGACGACCAGGTGTACGCGGCGGTGGCCAACGTCGGGAGCCGACCCACGTTTGGCGAGGAGCAGCCGCTGATCGAGGTCCACCTCCTGGACTTCACGGGCGACGTCTACGGCCAGCGGCTCGCCTTCGACTTCGTGGAGCGCGTGCGGGCCGTCACACGCTTCGCCTCGCTGGAGGAGCTGCGCGCGCAGATCGCGCGAGACGTCGCGCGGGCGCGCGACCTGGTCGCCGTCTCGCCGCCGGTACCGTAGCCAATCGCCGCGCGCGAAGGGCTGGGCGCTGGCGGCGACCAGCCCCCGGCCCCAGGCTTGCTGCTGGCGTTAGCGACTGGCCGCCGCGGCCTCGCGCTCCTTCTGGGCCTTGTCGACGAGTTGTTGGGCCAGGTGCGGCGGCACTTCCTCATAGTGGTCGAAGCGCATCGTGTAGTAGCCGCGTCCCTGCGTGATCGAGCGCAGGTCGGTGGCGTAGCGCAGCATCTCGCTCTGGGGCACGTTTGCCGAGATCGTCGTCCGGCCATTCTCGGGGTTCATCCCAAGCACCCGCGCCCGCTTGCTGTTCAGGTCGCCCATCACGTCGCCGGTGAACTCATCCGGTACGGTGATGTCCACGGCCATCACCGGCTCGAGGAGCGCCGGGCGCGCCTCGTTGGCAGCCTTCTTGAAGCCCATCGAGGCGGCGATCTTGAACGCCATCTCCGACGAGTCCACCGGATGGTACGAGCCGTCGTACAGACTCACTCGCACGTCGACCACCGGATAGCCGGCCAGGAATCCCTCGGATAGCGCCTCGCGCACGCCCTTCTCGACCGCCGGGATGTACTGCTTGGGCACCACACCGCCGACGATCTTGTCGACGAACTCGAAGCCGCTGCCGCGCGGCAACGGCTCGACCTCGAGCCAGACGTCGCCAAACTGGCCGTGACCGCCCGTTTGCCGCTTGAAGCGCCCTTGGGCCCTGGCGGGGGTGGTGATCGTCTCGCGGTAGGCGACTTTGGGCGCGCCGATGTTCACGCCGACGCCGAACTTGCGCTGCATGCGCTCGGCCGAGATGTCGATGTGCGACTCCCCCAGCCCGGCCATGATCGTCTCGCCCGTCGCCTCCTCGCGGTAGACGTGCAGGCTCGGATCCTCCTCCTGCATCCGCTGGAGGGCCGAGCTCAGCTTATCGGTGTCGGCCTTGGTCTTTGGAGCGATCGCAGCAGCATACGCGGGTTCGGGAAAGGTGATCCCCTTCAGGCGAATGCCCGCCTCCTTCGTCGTGAAGGTGTCGCCGGTCGAGGTCTCCTGCAGCTTGGCAACGACGCCGATGTCGCCGTAGGGGATCTCGGAGAGATGCTCTTGCTGCTTGCCGCGGAGCGTGAAGACCTGGCCGATGCGCTCATCGCGGCCCTTGGTAGAGTTCCAGACGTGGGAGTCCCCGTGCAGCGAGCCGGAGTAGACGCGGAAGAAGTTCAGCCGACCCAGGTACGGGTCGGAGATCGTCTTGAACACCAGCGCGGCCAGCGGCCCGCTGGCGGAGCCGGGGCGGCTCTCGCCGTCCTCCAGGATCATCGGGGCGCTGGTGGCGTTCGGCGCGTACTGCACCAGGGCGTCCAGGACCGGCAGGACGCCGCGGACCTGCGTGGCCGAGCCACAGAGGACGGGCACGAGCTTGCCGCTGGCGACGCCGCTGCGCAGGCCGGCGCGAATCTCGTCCTCGCTGAGCGCCTCGCCCTCCAGGTACTTGGCGATCAGGTCGTCATCGACCTCGGCGACCGCCTCGATCAGCATCTCACGGTAGCGCTGGAGCTGGTCGCGGGTCGCGTCGTCGATGTCGGCACCCTCCTGGCCCTGGCCGTAGCCCTGCATGGTCACCAGGTCCACGGCGCCGCGGAAGGCCTGCTCCGCGCCGAGCGGCGCCGCGAGGGGCACGATCCCATTGCCGAAGGAGCGCCGCAGCTCCTGCAAGACGCGGTCGTAGCTCGCGTTCTCGCGCTCGAGCTTGTTTAAGTAGATAATGCGGGGCAGATTCTGCTCGTCCGCCTTGCGCCAGACGAGGTCGGTGCCGACCTGGACCCCGGACACGGCGTCGACGACGACCACCGCCGCGTCGGCCACGCGCACCGCCCCGGCCACTTCGCCGAAGAAGTCCGCGTAGCCCGGCGTATCGAGGACGTTGACCTTGTGACCTTGCCACTCGATCGGGAGGAGCGAAGTGGTGATCGACATATGGCGCTTGATCTCGTCCGGATCGTAGTCGGAGGTCGTATTGCCCTCCTCGACTCGACCGAGCCGAGTGATGGCCCCCGAAAGGTGGAGCAGCGCCTCAGCGAGCGACGTCTTCCCGGCCCCGCCATGGGAGATCAGCACGACGTTGTGGATCTGCTCAGCCGGGTAAGTCTTCATGCTCTCTTCCTCCAGGAATGGGACCGCGCCGGCGTGGCGTTGCGGCGCGATCCAAGATTATAGCAGAGGGCAGGGGCCGCCCAGCCGGGCACGCGACTTGCGAGGGCGGCGGCACGGCAGGTGACCGCCCGCCGGGAGTTAGCCGATGATCCCGATCAGCGACGATCCCGTCCGCCGCACGGTGCCGATCATCACGATCGCGCTGATCCTGGTGAACGTGCTGGTCTTTCTCTACGAGCTGAGCCTCGGCAACCGCCTGGAGGGCTTCGTCCAGGCCTTCGGCGCGGTGCCCCTCGAGATCACCAGCGGCCGCGACTTGCCGCCGGCCGCCCCGCTTGGCAACGTCTACCTGACGATCCTCACCTCCATGTTCATGCACGGTGGCTGGCTGCACCTGATCTCCAACATGCTCTACCTGTGGGTGTTCGGCGACAACGTCGAGGATCGCTTCGGCCACCTGGGCTACCTCGCCTTCTATCTCATCTGCGGGGCCGTCGCCACGCTGGCGCAGGTAGCGATCGCGCCGGACTCGACCCTGCCCAGCATCGGTGCGAGCGGTGCCATCGCCGGTGTGCTCGGCGCCTACCTAGTGATGTTTCCCAGCGCGCGAGTCCGCACGGTGCTCGTCCTCGGGATCTTCATCTTGATCCCGCGGATCCCCGCCCTGCTGCTCATTGGCTTCTGGTTCCTGCTGCAGATCGTGTCCGGCCTGGCCCAGATCGGCGTCGCCCAGGAGACCGGCGGTGTGGCGTTCTGGGCGCACGTGGGCGGGTTCATCGCCGGCGCGGTGCTGGCGCTGCTGTTTCGGCCGCGCGCGCCCGCGGCAGCGGGCGGCCTGCGGAGCTGGTAGGCGGCCCCACGCGGCGCTGCCGACCCGAAGCTCCAGGGACCGGAAGGGAGCGCCGGGCGCACGAGCTCTTGCTCGGTTTAACGGCCGGCATGTTACAATGCTGAAGTAATTCCCAGATCGTAACGCGAGGTCGTCCGTTGTCCGGTCACTCCAAGTGGTCGCAGATCAAGCGCCAGAAAGGCGCTGCCGACGTCAAGCGCGGCCAGGCGTTCACCAAGCTCGGGCGGGAAATCACCGTCGCGGCACGCGAGGGCGGCCCGGACCCGGACGGTAACCCCCGCCTACGCCACGCGATTGCCCGCGCGCGCGAGGCCAGCATGCCCACCGACACTATCGAGCGCGCGATCAAGCGCGCCAGCGGCGGTGCCGATGCGGCCGCGCTCGAGGAGATCGTCTACGAAGGCTACGGCCCGGGCGGGGCCGCGATCCTGGTGGAGTCCCTGACGGACAACCGCAACCGCGCCGTCGCCGAGATCCGCAGCGCCTTCACCCGCGCGGGGGGCAGCCTCGGCGAGAGCGGCTGTGTCGCCTGGCTGTTCGAGCAGCGTGGCGTGATCGCTGTCGACCCCGCGGGGGCTGATGCCGACGAGCTGGGCCTGGCCGCCATCGACGCCGGCGCCGAGGACGTGCGGGTCGAGGACGGCACGGTCGAGGTGTTGACGCGCCCGGCCGACCTGGACGCGGTCCGCTCGGCGCTCGAAGCGCAGGGTGTGAGAGTGCTGTCGGCCGAGTCCGCCCTCGTTCCCAAGACGACCGTGCCCTTGGACGAGCGCAACGCCGCCTCCACACTGCGGCTCATGGAGCGCCTGGACGACCTCGACGACGTCCAGCGCGTCTACACGAACCTGGAGATCTCCGAAGAGGCGCTGCGCGCGTACGAATCGCGTTAGTAATCGCTGGGATAGGCGAGCGCAATGGAGCTACAAGAGCATACCGAGGACCTCGTCGAAGCCGAAGAGCGACCGAGCGTTCCCTACTACATCGACCAGAGCTGGTACGACGCGAACAACCTATCGTTTCACGATCTAGTCATCGGTCGGATGTGCGAGTCCTGCCAGGCGCGGTCGGCGGCCGGCGAGGAGGAAGAGGAGCGCCACACGGTCTACGATCCGAAGACGCGCCGCGCCTCATTCGAGATCCGTCGGGTGCCGTTCGCCAGCAACCCGATCAAGCGGATTCGCGAGGACTGCTCGACGAAGAAGGGCTACATCACGCCCGACATGCCCACGCTAGAGGCCGTGTTTCGGATCTACCTGGCGAATGGGAACCAGCCGATGCCCCTCTCCCACGTGCGCGAGCAGCTCGGCGATTGGTGCCCCGACGGTCAGTGCCGCTGGCTGCAGCTCACCGACGCCCAACTCGAACGGATCGTCGAGATGGACAGTCACTACGGCATCCGGCCCTTCACCGCGCCCGGCGGGGGCTGAGCGGGAGCTAACGATCGCTCCCGCAGGTAGTCGCGCAGGCCAGGCCCCAGGTCCGGACGGGCGAGCGCCAGCTCGATGTTGGCGATGAGGAACTCCAGCTTGTTCCCGACATCGTAGCGGCGGCCCTCGAACTCATAGGCGTACAGCTTCCCCCGCCCGGCGAGGCGATTCAAGGCGTCGGTGAGCCAGATCTCCCCGCCCTGACCGGGCGGCGTGCGCTCCAGCTCGTCGAACACGTCCGGCGTGAGGACGTATTCCTTGACCACAGCCAGGTTCGAGGGTGCTTGCTCCACCGGCGGCTTCTCGACCAGCTCGTCCACGCGATAGGTGCGCGGTCCAACCGCGGTAGCCCGACAGACGCCGTACTTGGGAATGTCCGCGCGCGGCACCTGCATCACCGCGGCGACGGATGCATCGTAGCGCTCGTAGACCGGCAGGAGCTGCGCCAGGCAGGGCACCTCGGCGACGACCATGTCGTCGCCCCAGAGCATCGCGAACGGCTCGTTCCCGATCACGTCGCGGGCGCAGAGCACGGCGTGGCCGTTGCCGAGGGGCGCTGGCTGGCGCACGTAGACGAACTCGGCGAGGTGGGTCAGGCGCCGGATCTCTTCGAGCTCCTTCTCCTTGCCGGCCGCGGCCAGCCGCGCCTCCAGCTCGAAGTGCGTGTCGAAGTGGTCCTCGATCGCCCGCTTGCTCGCGGCGGTGACGATGACGACCTCCTCGATGCCCGCCGCGACCGCCTCCTCGACGACGTACTGGATGACCGGCCGGTCGACGATGGGCAGCATCTCTTTCGGGATCACCTTCGAGGCCGGCAGGAAGCGGGTCCCGAGACCCGCGGCGGGGATCACCGCCTTTCTCACGCGCACGTGTGCCTCCCGGGGCGGCGTCCGCGCGGCGGGCGCCGGAGTGTCGGCCTGGGGCCGGGCTGAATCTGCATTTCCTGGGCCACCGGCTATCGCGCCCCCGGCCGGCCGGATGTGGCGCGGCAGCGGGCGTCCCGTGATGGCGCCTCAGGCGAGCGGGCTGGGCGGTGCTACCTCACTTCCTGGCACGGTAGCCGCCAGGTCCTCGGCGAGCTGGCCGGCGCCGGGCGGGTGGCCGGCCACTGGCGGCAGGCCGCGCAGCCGCTGGCGCCGCTCCTCGAGCGTAAGGCGGTAGAACGAGACCATCGCCACGATAACTCCCGCCACGGGCACGCCAAACAGCGCTCCCCAGAGCCCGGCGAACTTCGCCCCGACCAGCACGGCGGCAAACACGAGCAAGGGGTGCATGCCAACCGTCCGGCTCATCACGCGCGGGCTGACCACGTTGAGCAGGGCGAGCTGGAGGCCCACCAGCGCCAGGAGGATCCACCAGACCCGCTCCGGATAGACCAGCAGCGCCAGCAGCGCCGGCGGCGCGACGGCCAGGACCGGCCCGAGGAACGGGATCAGCATGACCAGCGCGGCAAACACACTGGCGAGCAGGGTGAACTCGAGGCCGGCCATCGACATGACCACGCCCGTGCCGATCCCGTAGCTGATGCTGAGCACGAGCTGGCCGCGCAGGAAGCCGCCGAACGCCCGGCGAACACTTTCCATAAAATAGACCAGGTCGTCGCGGAGATGCGCGGGTACGGCGCGGACCGCGGCGTGAGTGAGCCGGCCGGTGTCGAGCAGCAGGTAGAACGAGAGCACGAGGACAATGACGACGTCCATCAGGACCGCAGCGGCGCCGCGGGCGAGCGTGACGAAATTCGCCAGCAGCGGAGGCCCCAGCGTGGCGAGGCGCCGCGACAGCTCCTGGTAGTCGCCCCATAGCTCGGGGCTCACGTCGACGCCGCGAGCCGCCAGCGCGCGCTGCAGCTCCGACGCGTAGTAGGTAGTATTCTCGATGTAGCTTGGCCACTGCTGGCCGACGAGCGCCACCTGGTTCACGATCGTCGGGGCAAGCCAGAACGTCGTCGCGACCAGGACGACGAGCAGGGCGAGGTACACCAGGCTGACGGCCCAGGGGCGGCGCACGCCGCGGCGCTCCTGCACCATGGCCACGGCCGGCTCGAGCATGAACGCCACGAGCCAGGCGAAGAAGAACAGCACGAGGATGTCGGCGAACTGGAGGAGCAGCGCCCAGACCATGCCGGCGAGGTACAGGCCGGCGATCAGCACCAGGAGAATGGACAGCGCGCGCAGCCAGGGATCTCGAATCCGGTCCACTCGTTGTCACCGCGACGCGTCGCCAGTTGGCCGGGCGGAGCGCTGGGACAGGCGATGGATTGACGCGCGCCCGGCACGCTCGACGCTATTCTACGGGTGCCGCGGAGGGCGGGCAAGCGGGCCGGCTCCGTGGCTCCGGCCAGGGGGTCGTTTCATGAGCGCGGCGCGAGAGGAGCGCCTGGCGGTCCTACGGCGGGCCGGTCTCTACCTCGTTACCGACGATCGGCTGCTGCGAGCGCGCCGGCGACAGGTGGTGGCTGAAGCGCTGGAGGCCGGGGCGCGGGTCGTCCAGCTCCGCGACAAGCACGCCGGCGGCCGGGCGCTCTACGACGAGGCGGTGGAGCTCGTGCGGCTCTGTCACCAGCGTGGCGCGCTGCTGATCGTGAACGACCGGGTCGACGTCGCGGTGGCCTGCGATGCCGACGGCGCGCACGTCGGCCAGGACGACCTGCCGGCGAGCGCGGCGCGGGCTCTGCTCGGTCCAGATCGGCTGCTCGGCGTGTCGGCGTCCACCGTCGAGGAGGCGCTCGAAGTCGAGCGGTCCGGCGCGGACTACCTCGGCTTCGGGGCGATGTTCGCCACGCCGACGAAGGCTGACGCCGAATACGCCGGGCCGGCCCTGCTCGCAGCAGTGAAGCGCCGGGTGCGGCTGCCGGTGGTGGCGATCGGCGGCATCACCCTCGACAACGTTGCCGAGGTGCTAGCCGCGCACGCGGACCTCGTCGCCGTGGTCAGCGCCGTCTTCGGCGCCGCCAATCCGCGCGCCGCGACCCTCGCCTTGCTGCAAGCGCTCGGCCGGCGCGTCGATTGACCCTACCGCACGGGTCTGGTAGCATAAGGTCGAGCAAGGACCAATGCTGGTCCTGGTCTCTGGTGCTTCCGTGTGGTCCCACCTCATGCCGCTCCTGATGCGGCGTTTCCTGAGGCGCTGCAGACGTTGAGGAGCGGTCCTCTCTAGTGATGAACCGGGTACGGCCTGCTGGCGGTCCGTTGCTCGGCGGGAGCGGTGGCACGATTCCTGAGGGCGGCTTCTCACGGTCGGCGAACTAGTCCTTCCGCGCCCGTGGCGCCGGACAGACCGTCTCCTCCTGGCGCGGCCAGGTGGCACAATCGAGCCGTTGAGAAGACGCGCGGCTAACCCGGCTGGCTGCGAACGGCCGCCGGGACCGGCGTGGAGGCCGGTGCGCGACGACGCGTAGGGAAGGAGGCGATGCGATGGAGACAATGATCATCGTATGGCTGTCGGGACTGATCGCCGTAGTCTTTGCCGGCTACCTGGCGTACGACGTCCTGCGGCGCGATACGGGCACGCCGGCGATGCAGGAGGTGGCCGCCGCGATCTACGAAGGCGCGATGGCCTTCCTCAATCGTCAATATCGGACGATCTGGATGATCGCGGTCGTGGCCGCCATCGCGATCGGGATCTTGCTCGGCGTCCTCGAGCCCAATCGAAACGAGGCAATCGACATCGCCTGGCGGACCGCCGTCTCGTTCCTGGTCGGCGCCGCCTGCTCCTCGCTGGCCGGCTTCATCGGGATGTACATCGCTGTCAAGTCGAACCTGCGCACGGCTGCCGCGGCGCAGCGGAGCGTCAGTGAGGCGATCACCGTGGCCCTGCGCGGCGGCGCCGTGTCCGGGTTCCTGGTTGTGGCCCTCAGCCTCCTGGGGGTCTCCGCCATCTTCTACGCCTTTGGCGGCGCCGCGGAGCCCGCGCGCGCGCCGTTCCTCATCGTCGGCTTCGGCTTCGGCGCCAGCTTCGTGGCGCTGTTCGCTCAGCTCGGCGGCGGGATCTACACCAAGGCCGCGGACGTCGGCGCCGACCTCGTCGGCAAGGTCGAGGCCGGTATTCCCGAGGACGACCCGCGCAACGCGGCCGTCATCGCCGACCTGGTGGGCGACAATGTGGGCGACTGCGCCGGCCGTGGCGCGGACCTGTTCGAGTCGACGGCGGCCGAGAACATCGGCGCGATGATCCTCGGCGTGGCGATCTACGGCACCGCTCTGGCTGCCGGGCAGCCGCATCCCGAGTACTGGATCCTGTTCCCGCTCGTGGTCCGCGGCTTCGGCCTGCTGGCCTCGCTGGTCGGGATCTTGATGGCGCGCGGTGGCGAGAACGAAGACCCGATGCGGGCGCTAGACCGCGGCTACTGGGTAGCGGCCGGTCTGTCCGCCATCGCCATGATCGGCGTCACGCACTGGATGCTCGGCGACTTTCACTTCGCGATCGCGGGCCTGGTTGGCATTCTCACCAGCATCGCCTTCGTCTACATCACTCAGTACTACACCGCCGGCGCCTGGCGTCCGGTGAAGGAGATCGCGGCAGCGTCGAAGACGGGCCACGCGACGAACATCATCTCTGGCGTCGCGGTGGGCTTCGAGACCACCCTCGCCACGGCGGTAGTGATCTCGATCGCCCTGTTCGCTGCCTACAAGCTCGGGGACATTAGCGGCATCCAGCACGGCGGCATCTACGGTACCGCCATCGCCACGATGGGCATGCTCATGACGGCGGCCTACATCCTGGCGATGGACACGTTTGGACCGATCACGGACAACGCGGGCGGCATTGCCGAGATGTCGCAGGCGCCCGAGCACACTCGTCGCATCACCGACGCCCTGGACGCCGTGGGGAACACCACCAAGGCGCTGACCAAAGGCTACGCCGTGGCTTCCGCCGCGCTGGCGGCCTTCCTGCTGTTCAGCGCCTACCTCGATCGGCTGCAGGAGCTGCGCTCGACGCCGACGACGCTCGCGCCGGCGGTGGTCGTGAATCTCGCCTCGGTCGACGTGTTCATCGGCGCCTTCCTCGGGGCGATGCTGATCTTCTTCTTCAGCTCGCTGGCCATCCGCGCCGTAGGTCGGGCGGCGGGCGACATCATCGAAGAGGTGCGTCGCCAGTTCAAGACCAATCCCCTGCTGCTCGAGGGCAAGGCCAAGCCCGACTACGCGCGCTGCGTGGATATCACCACGAAGGCGGCTCTGCGCGAGATGATCCCGCCAGGGGTCCTGGCCGTGGGCGCGCCGATTCTGGTCGGTCTGGTCCTCAAGGCCGAGGCCGAGGCGGGCTTGCTGATGGTCGGTACGATCGCCGGCATCCTGGTGGCGACCGTGCTGAACAACGGCGGCGGCGCCTGGGACAACGCCAAGAAGTACATCGAGTCCGGCAATCTGAAGGACGAGGCCGGCAACGTGATGGGCAAGGGCAGCTTTGCCCACCAGGCCGCTGTGACCGGCGACACAGTCGGCGACCCGTTCAAGGACACGGCGGGCCCGTCGCTGCACGTGCTGATCAAGCTCCTGAGCACGATCACCCTGGTCATGGCGCCGCTGTTCCTCGCGCGGTAGCCGTTGCTATAATTCCTGGCTTCGGAACGAACAGGACGCCGCGGACGCGACTCGGCCCTCCTCTCCGCGGGAGCGGGGGGCCGAGTGGCGTCGAAAGTTGAGAGCGACATGCTGGACCTGGCAACACTCGTACAGGGCCGCCTGCCTGGCGGCCCGCCGGCGATCGAGGTTGGTGACACCGTGCGCGTGCACGCGAAGGTGGTCGAAGCGGGACGCGAGCGTACTCAGGTGTTCGAAGGCGTCGTCCTGCGGCTCCACGCGCCGAAGCGTCTCGATGGCACGTTCACCGTACGCCGCGTGTCGCACGGCATCGGGGTCGAGCGGACCTTCCCCGTCGCCTCCCCGCGAGTCGACAGGATCGAGGTGGTCCGCCACGGACAGGTGCGACGAGCCAAGCTGTACTACCTGCGGCGACTCTCGGGCAAGGCGGCGCGTCTGCGTGAGCGGCGGCCGGTGGGCCAGACGAGCCGGCGGGCCAAGGGCGGGAGCGCCACTAGCGAATGACGCCCGTCGCCGAGCCGGCCAGCGCGGCGCCAGGCGCGTCTCGGCCCACCGCCTCGACGCCGACCCTCGAGCACGAGGGCTGGCTGTGGGACCGCGGCCTGCGGTCCGTGGCCGGCGTGGACGAGGCCGGCCGCGGCGCCCTCGCGGGACCGCTCGTCGCGGCCGCCGTCGTGTTTCCGTCTGAGGCGGGGATCGAGGCGGCGCTGGACGGCCTGCGCGACTCCAAGCTCCTTACTCCCGCTGCACGGGAGGCCTGGTTCGACCGGATCCAGGCCTTGGCGAACGGGGTCGGCGTGGCGGTGATCCCGGCCGATCTGCTCGATCGTGTGGGCCTCGCCGCCGCCGGCCAGATGGCCTTTTGTCGGGCGGTCGAGGCGCTCCCTTGCCGGCCGGACTTCATTCTCGCCGATGCCTACCGGTTGCGCGGTGTCGCCGTGCCGCAGTTGGCGTTGATCCACGGCGACGCGCGCTGCGCGACGGTCGCCGCGGCCTCGGTCATCGCCAAGGTCGTCCGCGACCGGCTATTGGACGACCTGCACCGGCGCTACCCGCGCTACTGCTTCGACCGCCACCGCGGGTATGCGACGGCCGCGCACCGCGCGGCGCTGGAAGCCCACGGGCCCTGTCCCGAACACCGCCGATCGTATGCGCCGCTGCGCGCGGAGCGGCCATGATGGGCGATCGTCAGGCGACGGGCCAGGCCGGCGAGGAGTTGGCGGCGCGCTGGCTGCGGCAGGAGGGCTGTCGCATCCTATGCCGCAACTACCGCTGCGCCGCCGGCGAGATCGACCTGGTAGCCGAGGAGGCCGGCGAGTTGGTCTTCGTCGAGGTCCGCACGCGGCGTGGCGGAGCCTTGGTCAGTCCCGAAGAGTCGATGGATCGCCGCAAGCAGCAGCGGGTCATCCGCGCCGCCGAGCATTACCTCACGGCCACTGATGGCCACGATCGGCCCTGGCGCGTGGACCTAGTGGCGATCGAGGTCGAGCCGGGCGGGCGGGTGCGACGGATCGATCACCTGCGGAGCGTGGTGGAATGAGTGGGCGCTGGCGGGCCTTGTTGGCAGTGCTGGCGATCACCTGCCTGCTGCTCGGTGGCGGGTTCGGGCCGCCGCAGTGGCTGCGCGACGACACGGGCAGCCTGCCCCTGGCCCCGAGCCAGGTACGGGCGCTACAACAGTACAAGAGCCCCCTCGTCTCGGCTCGCTCGGCCGTGCTCCTCGACGCCGCCAGCGGCGCGATCCTCTACGCCAAGAACGCCGACGAGCGCGTCGCCCCGGCCAGCCTGACCAAGATGATGACGGCCCTGGTGGCCGTCGAGCGAGGCGACCTGAGCCAGAAGATCACGGCGACCGAGCACGTCTACGTCGAGCCGGTCGTCATCGGCCTGGACCCGGGCGAGGTGATGACCCTGGAGGACCTCCTCTATGGCCTGCTGCTCCCCTCGGGGAACGACGCCGCCGTAGCGATCGCCGAGGGCGTTGGCGGCACGCAGGCGCGTTTCGTGGGCTGGATGAACGAGAAGGCGGAGGCGCTCGGGCTGCGCAACACCCACTTCCTGAACCCGCACGGCCTGGACGCGCCAGGGCACTACTCGACGGCAGAGGACATCGCGCGGCTGACGCTGGCGATGATGCGCGATCCGCGGCTGGCCCGCATCAGCGGCACGCGTGAGTACACGCGGACCGGGCCGCCGCTGTACAAGTTCCGCAACAGCAACCCGCTCCTGGGCACCTACGACGGAGTGAACGGGGGCAAGACCGGCTTCACCGACCTGGCCGGCCGCTGCCTAGCGGTGAGCGCGAGCCGCGCCGGCCACCAGGTGATCGCCGTGGTCCTCGGGAGCCAGAACATCGCCCGCGACGGACAGACGCTGCTCGACTACGCGTACGGCAACTACGAGTGGGTGACGCTGCCCGTGAGCAACTCGCCGCTGCTCGACTACCACATTGGCCAGGACCGCGTGGAGATGGGGCTGGCCCAGCCGGCCGAGGTGCCGCTATCGCCGTGGGAAGGCCGCGAATACCGCGGCCAGGTCGTGCTCGACCGCGGTGCGACCACGGCGACTGGACTAGTCGGCTGGCTGATCGTGGAGTCGCCGCTGCGGCGGCTGGGACAGTTCGCGCTCTCGGCCGTCAGCGCTCGCTCGTGAGCCGCAACCGTGGCGGAGCGGATCCAGAAGGTGCTGGCTCGCGCCGGCGTCGCCTCGCGCCGCGCCGCGGAGCAGATGGTCCGCGATGGGCGAGTCTCTGTGAACGGGCAGGTGGTGACCGCTCCCGGTACGACGGTCGACCCCGGGCGCGACGTCCTGGCAGTGGACGGACGCCGCCTGGCGCTCCAGGCACCGCGGCACTACCTCCTGCTGCACAAGCCGCGAGGCTACGTCAGCACGGTCCGTGACGAGCTCGGGCGACCGACCGTCCTGGACCTGGTGCCGCGGGTCGGACGGCTGTACCCGGTCGGTCGCCTGGACGCGGACAGCGAGGGACTGCTGATCCTCACCGATGACGGCGAGATGGCGTACCAGCTCACCCACCCGCGCTTCGAGGTCCCCAAGGAATATCATGTACTCGTGCCGGGGCCGCTCTCAGCGCGGGACCTGGAGCGCCTGCGCCGCGGCGTCGATCTAGAAGAGGGGCGGACCCGTCCCGCCGTCGTCGAGGTGCTCGACGAGGCGCCCGGGCGGACCTGGCTGTGCATCGTCATTCGGCAGGGCTGGAAGCGGCAGATCCGTCGGATGCTGGCCGCGGTCGGGCAGCCGGTCCGGCGCCTGATTCGCGTCCGGGTTGGCGGGCTGTCGCTCGGCGACCTGCCGGTCGGCGCGGTGCGGCGCCTGACGGGTGCCGAGGTCGCGCGGGCGCGGGAGGCCGGTAGTGCCGCAACCGATCATCACCCTCGACGGACCGGCCGGCGCCGGTAAGAGCACGGTCGGGGCGCGGCTCGCCGCGCGCCAGGGCTGGCTGTTCGTGGATACCGGCCTGTTCTACCGCGTCGTGGCGCTCCTGGCGCTACGTCGCGGCATCCGGCTCGACGACGAGGACGCCCTGAGCCGGCTGGCGCGGAGCGTGCGCGTGGAGTTCGAGGCGGGCTCGAGCGGTGATGGTCCCGGGCCGCGGGTCGTGGTGGACGGCGAGGACGTTACCAGCGCGCTGCGCGACGCCGCGGTAGACCGATCCGTGTCGCTGGTCGCGGCGCTGCCGGGCGTGCGTGCCGCGCTGATCGAGCCCCAGCGGGCGGCGGTTCGCGGTCGACCAGCAGTGGTCGCCGGGCGCGACATCGGCACGATCATCTTTCCGGACGCCGCCCTGAAGGTCTACCTGGACGCTTCGCCGGCTGAGCGCGCTCGTCGCCGCGCCGCGCAACTGGCGGCGAGCGGGGCCGGCCCGGACCCGGCCGCGGTGCTGCGGGACCTCCAGCGGCGGGACGACATCGATTCGTCGCGGGCGACCGCGCCGCTTGCCGTGCCAGACGGCGCGACCTGCCTGATGACCGACGGCTCGACCGTGGAGGAGGTGGTGGAGCAGATCCTGGCCCTGTGGCGCAGTCGGGGCGGCGACTGTGGTTGACGCTGCGCCCGCTGTCGGCGAGTCGAGGCAGGACGGCACCGCGCCGCGCCGTACGGCGTTGTACGCCCTGGCGCGGCTGCTCTGTCGCGCTGCGATCGGCGCCTTCGCCGAGGCTCGCGTCGAAGGGCTGGAGGACGTGCCACGGAGCGGTCCGCTGATCGTCCTGTGCAACCACGCGAGCATGGTTGATCCGGTCTTGCTCACGGCGACGTTTCCGCGCTGGTTGACATACCTGGCGAAGCGGGAGCTGTTCCGACAGCCGCTGGTCGGCTGGCTACTCCGTGAGGGCGGCGTGATCCCGGTCAGTAGAGGCGCGGCGGACCGCCATGCGCTGGAGCAGGCCCTCGGCGCGCTGCGACAGGGGGGCGCGGTGGCCATCTTCGCGGAGGGAACGCGCAGCCGGGACGGTGTGCTCCAGCGCGCGAAGGCCGGCGTGGCGCTGCTCGCGGCCCGCTCGGGCGCGGGTGTGCTACCGGTGGCGATCGTCGGCACCCAGGGCCTGGACGCCCCGCGGCGCTGGCTGACTCACCCGCAGCTCGTGGTGCGCTGCGGACGCCCGCTGTCGCCGGGCAACCGGCCGGGGAGAGAAGGCTACCAGGCGGCAGCCGACCGCTATATGGCCGAGGTCGCGGCGCTGCTGCCGGCCTGGCAGCGCGGCCTCTACGGGAGCGGTGGCGCGGACGAACCGCGTGAGAGGACGGGCAGCCCGACGTGAATGCCGAGATTGGCCTGGCAACCGTGGCGCCGGCGAAGCGACCGGCTCGTCGTGGCGGCCACGTGGCGTGGGTGCGCCGCGGTAGCGCCGCGAGCGCGGCTGGAGTGCGGGCGGGCGACCTCTTGCTAGGGGTCGAGGGCCTGGTGCCGCGCGACGCGATCGACGTGATGCTTGGCACTCAGATGGATCGTGTCGAGCTGGCGGTGGTGCGCGATGGCGCCTACCGCCGCCTGTGGGCGCGGGCCGGCCCGCCTGGAGACGTTGGCATCGAGTTCGCGGCGCCGACGTTCGACGGGATTCGGCGCTGCGCCAACGATTGCGCCTTTTGCTTCATCGACGGGCTGCCGGCGGGCATGCGCGGCACGCTGTACATCCGCGACGACGACTACCGCTACTCATTCCTGTTCGGCAGCTTCATCACGCTGACCAACCTTCGTCCGGCGGACGTGGACCGCATCTGCTACCAGCGCCTCAGCCCATTGCGGGTGTCCGTCCACGCCACCGACCTCGCTATCCGGCGGCAGCTCCTCGCCAATCCCCGCGCCCTCGACGTACTTGCCCAGCTCGACGAGCTAGGCGCGGCCGGTATCGAGTTCCACACCCAGGTCGTGTTGGTGCCGGGAATCAACGACGGCGAGGTGCTGGAGCGCACGATCGCCGACCTGGCGGATCGGTATCCGGCTGTCCGGTCGGTGGCCGTCGTGCCGGTCGGGTTGACTCGCCACTCGCACACGGCGGGCTTGCGCACCCACACCGGCGCGGAGGCTGCCGCCGTGCTCGACACCTGCCGGCGCTGGCAGCGCACCCTGCGGCGGCGCCTGGGTCTCGGCTTCGTCTATGCCAGCGACGAGCTGTTTCTGCTTGCCGGCCGGCCATTTCCGCCCGCGTCCTACTATGACGACTACTGCCAGCTTCAGAACGGTATCGGCCTGGTGCCCCTGTTTCTCGGCCAGTGGCGCCGGATCAGGCGCCGACTGCCGGCCGCTGTCACCCCGCGGCGCGTGCTCTGGGTATGCGGGCAGGCGATGGAGCGCGCCCTCGGTCTGGTCGCCGCGGAGATGCAGCAGGTAGAGGGGCTGGTGGTCGAGGTGGTCGCCGTGCCGAACGCCTTCTTCGGCACCGGGGTGACCGTGTCCGGCCTGCTCACCGGCCAGGACGTGGCGCGCGCGCTGGACGGCAAAGTAGCGGACCGGATTGTCTTACCGCGAGCGATGCTCGACGCGGCCGGGGCAAGAACCCTGGACAACTGGTCGCTGGCAGAGCTCGAGGCCCGCCTGCCAGGCTCGGTCCGCGTCGCGCACACGGCCGCCGAGCTTCTCGCCGCAACGTGCGGGGCGACGTAAGTGCCACCGTTGCGGGTCGCCTTCGTAGCACCGTTCGGCATTCGACAGAAGGGAACGACCCGAGCCCGCGTGATCCCACTGGCCGCTGCCCTCGCGGCACGGGGACACAGCGTTCGAGTGGTCGTTCCGGCCTGGGACAGCCGCGTCGATTGGGGGCGGCGCCTCCGCGTGCGCGGCGTGGAGATTATCCATCTGCCGTCGGCACCGATCCCGTGCCCGGAGTTCAGCCCGCTGCTCCTGGCCCAGATCTGGCGGGCGGCGATGAGGTTCGATCCGGACGTGCTGCACTGTTTCAAGCCAATTGGCTACTCGGGAGCCGTCGCGCTGGGCGCTACGCGCCCGGGGCGCCCGCGGCGCCCGCTGGTAGTCGTGGACGGTGACGACCTCGAGGGATGGTCCGGCTGGGCCCGCCGCTCGGGGCGCTCGCTGTGGCAGGCAGTGCTGCTGAGCTGGCAGGAGCGGCAGGTGTTGCGCAGCGCGGACGTGGTGACTGTGGCAAGCAAGTACCTGCTGCGGCTGGTCCGGCGCTGGCGCGGCCCTAAGGGGCACACTCACTACCTGCCGAACGGAGTCGTTACCGCGCCCGGCCATCTGGAGGTGAGTTGCTGCCACTCTGGCGAAGCCCTCCGGTTACTGCTCTACACGCGGTTCAACGAGTTCGGCCTCGCGCGCGGCGCAGCAGTGCTCGGCCGCGTCATGGATGAAGTGCCAGGCGCGCAGGTGATCGTCGTCGGCGACGGTGCGGAACGGAGAGCGTTCCAGGCGCTGATCCGCGCGCAGGCGTGGGGCGATCGGGTCAGCTTCCGCGGGTTTCAGACTGGGGACGACCTGGCGCGCTCCGTAGCCGAGGCAAATATGGCGCTCTGGCTGTTTGACGACAACGCCGTGAACCGGGCGCGGTCGCCGGTCAAACTGCTGGAGCTGCTCGCGAGCGGCAAGCCGGTCGTAGCCGAGGACGTGGGCGAAGTGTCGGCGCTCGGCGCTGGCGGCCTGCGACTGACGACACCAGGCGACGCAGACGCCTTCGCTGAGGCGGTGAGAGAGCTGGCGAACGATCTGGCCGAGCGAGAACGGTTGGCACGGCACTTACGGCAGACCGGCCAGGAACGCCTGGACTGGCAGCGGCGGGCAGCATCGTTAGACCGCCTTTACCAATTATACACATAAACAAGAATAGGTAGAAAGGATCACCTCTCAGACAAGCAGAAAGAGAAAGTGCGGCTCCGTGCCCGTGTTTATGTGTATGATGAGGCCGTGCGGGAGGGGACTAGATGGACCGACCGGGGCAGTTGCCGCTATTCCCGCCGTCCCGTAGCGTCGCTCTACCGGCGACCCGGGCGGAGCCCGTAGGGGCGGAGCCTTCCCTCCTGTCTGAAGCCGTGGCTGCCTACCTGGCCCACCTGACCGAGCTGAACCGTGCGCCCCATACGCTCGCCAGCACCGGCCTCGACCTCGCCGGCTTGGTCAATCACCTGGGCGATCTCAGACTCGTGGACGTGACCGCCGAGGCGCTCCACGAGCATATCCAGTGGCTCCGCGATGACCGCAGCAATCGCACGGCCTCACTGCGACGGAAGATCGCGTCGATCAAAGGACTCTTTCGACACGCGCAACTAACAGGGTGGGTCTCCTCCGACCCGGCGGCCGGTCTGATCTACCCGCCACCTGTCAATCCGGCCGTGCTGGCCCTCCGCGCCGACGAAGAAGCGTCCGTGATGGCCGCCGCTGGCCACGACCTGACCTGGCTCACACTGGTGCTACTCATCCTGGACTGCGGTCTCAAGCGCGACGAGGTGCTCGCGCTGCGCGCGGACGATCTCCTCCTGGGTCGCTCCGCAGGCGCGAGTCAGCTGTCGGTCCGGCGCACCGCCCGCGCCAAGCGCGCTCGCCGCCGGTCCCTGCCGCTCACGGACCGCCTTCACGCCGCGCTCGCCCACCTCATCGGCACACCGTTGCCCGGCACCCGCCTCGTCAACCTCTCCGTCCGCGGCATCAACTTCGTCGTCGAGACCATCGGCCAGCGTGCTCAACTGAAGCGGTTTTCGAAGCTGACCCCCGAGATCCTGCGGGACACGTACGCCGTCCGCCGCGTGTCCACACAGATCGACGAGGAGGAGCGCCAGATCGAGCTAGGGTGCAGCGTGCCCCAGCTCCTGCGCCTCCGCCGGCAGCACGACCAGGCGCTCCTGGCCGACCTGGGCCTATCGCCCAGCTCAGACATGGCCGCGCGATATCGGCAGGCCGCCCGCGAGCTACGCTCCAGGTAGAGTCGGTCCTCCTGCCTATCGGCGGCCAGACCGTCCCCGGGGGCCAGTAACCGGCCGCCCGAGGACGCACGGCGGTTAGTGGCGACCTCGGGCCCAGGGATTCATCACCCTTCATCCGGCTGGCTCGACGTCCGTGCAAGTCCCGGTAGGTTGCAGCCGCCGTGGATCAGGGCGTCTCCTGGAGCCCGGTGGCCAGCGCTTCGTAAGCCGAATCCATCGTGGCCGACAGCCGGATCGACAGCGCGCGGTAGGGCAGGTCCTGCCTCAGCTCGAGGATGCCTCGGCGGGCCAGGACCAGTAGCACCAGAAAGCTGGCGACGACCGTTGGCACGTCCTCGCCGAGCGCGCCGTCGACCACCACCCACTGGCCGCGCTCCGCCACGGCCAGCAGCACTTCTGCCCGCGCGCGCAGGCTCGGCCGGTCAGGAACCTCCAGCATGGCCGTCGCCGCGCTCGGCACGACGCGCCGCGCGCTGGCTAGCGCTGCTAATCGGGCCGGGGCGAGCGGCACCAGCCGCCGCTCCTCGGACGGGTCCCAGACCTCGCCGCCGCGCGGCCACATCCGCTCGCCGGCAGCCTCGCGCTCGGCCAGCCACTCCGCCGCGGCGCGCAGGACCTGGTATTCAGCGAGGCGCCGCCGCAGCTCCTCGGCCGGATCCTCCCCTTCACCGTCGGCGGGCGGCGCCGGCAGCAGCGCCCGCGACTTGAGCAGCAGGAGCTGCGCGCCGAGCTGCAGAAACTCCGAGAGGGCCTCCAGCTCTCCTTCCAGGGTGAGCACTTGCTCCAGGTACTGGTCCGCCACCGCGGCGAGGCTGAGCGCGGTCACGTCCAGGCGGCGCTTCTGGATCAGGCTGTAGAGGAGATCGAGGGGGCCATTAAACTCCGGCAGCGTAACCGAGAGCGCGCACACCGGCCCCCCCCCCGCTAGGCGCGCGCCGCGGGCGCCGCCCACCCGTCGCGGGTCGCCGCCTTCAGCTCCGCCACGTAGGCCGCCGCAGCGGCGAAGCACTCGCCCGCGGGCACGCGCCTCAGTAGGTCGGCCAGCGCGCTGGCCACGATCGCGCCATCCGCGTGCTGGCGAATCGCGGCCACGTGCGCCGCCGTGGAGACCCCGAAGCCGACGACCAGCGGCGCGCTGGTGCAGGCGCGAACGCGCTGTAGAAAGGCGGGAAGGTCGGCGCCCAGACTGCTTCGCGCCCCGGTCACACCCTGCAGCGCGACGCAGTAAACGAACCCGTCCGCGCCCGCGCAGGCCGCCTCGATCCGCGCCGCCGGGGTCGTCGGGGCCACCATCGGCACGAGCGCCAACCCGCTGGCCCGGCACGCCGCATCGAGCGGTCCCGCCTCTTCTGGCGGCAGATCGGGAACGATCAGCCCGTCGGCGCCGCTGTCGGCTGCGCGCTGACAGAACCACTCGACGCCGCGCCGCTGCACCGGGTTGTAGTAGCTCATGAACACCAGGGGCGCGCTCACCTCGCGGCGCAGCGCACGGGCGGTAGCAAAGGCCTGCTCCACCGTCACGCCCTGGGCCAGCGCCTGCTGCCCAACCGCTTGCAGCGTCACCCCATCCGCCAGTGGATCGGAGAAGGGAATCCCCAGCTCCAGACCGTCGGCGCCCGCGCGCACGAGCTCCACTCCGAGTGCCGCAGTCTCCTCGGGCGTGGGGTAGCCGACGGTCAGGTAGGGCAGCAGCGCGGCCTCGTGCCGCGCGCGGAGCGCGGTGAACAGCGCGGCCAGACGACTCATGCGCCACCGTCCAGGTTCCGGCCCGACGCTTCCGCGTACAGCGCCACGTCCTTGTCGCCGCGGCCGGACAGGTTCAGGACGACGATCGTCCCTCTCGGCCACTGCCCGGCCCGCGCCAGCAGATAGCCCACCGCATGCGAGGGCTCGAGCGCAGGGATGATCCCCTCGCGCTCGCAGAGGACGCGGAAGCCTTCCAGCGCCTGCTCGTCGGTCGCCGCCACGTACCGCGCCCGACCGGTGGCCTGGAGCTGCGCGTGCTCGGGACCCACGCCCGGGTAATCGAGCCCGGCCGAGACGCTGTGCGTCTCCAGGATCTGGCCGTCCGCGTCCTGCAGGAGGAGGGTTCGCGCGCCGTGCAGCACGCCGATCGAGCCAGCGGACAGCGACGCCGCGTGCGCCCCGCTCTCCAGGCCCCGCCCGCCGGCCTCGACGCCCAGCAGCTCGACGTCTGCGTCGCTCAGGAACGGCGCAAACATGCCGATCGCGTTGCTGCCGCCGCCGACGCAGGCCACGACTACATCGGGCAGGCGCCCGCACTCGGCCAGCACCTGCTCGCGGGCCTCGCGCCCGATCACCGCCTGGAAGTCGCGGACGAGCGTCGGATACGGGTGCGGCCCCACCGCCGACCCGAGCAGGTAGTGCGTGGTGCCGACGTTGGTGACCCAGTCGCGCACCGCCTCGTTGATGGCGTCCTTCAGCGTGCGGCTCCCCGTCTCCACAGGCCGCACCTCGGCGCCAAGCAAGCGCATCCGGTACACGTTCGGGGCCTGCCGGCGCACGTCCTCGGCGCCCATGTAGACCACGCAGTCCAGGCCGAGCATCGCGCACACCGTCGCTGTCGCCACGCCGTGCTGGCCCGCCCCGGTCTCAGCGATGATCCGTCGCTTGCCCATCCGCTGGGCGAGCAGCGCCTGGCCGAGAGCATTGTTGATCTTGTGGGCGCCCGTATGGGCCAGGTCCTCGCGCTTGAGGTACAGCCGCAGGCCGCCCAGGGCCTCGCCCAGCCGCTCGGCGTGGTAGAGGGGCGTGGGCCGCCCGACGAAGGTGCGGAGGAGGCGGTCCAGCTCCTGCCCGAACGCGGGGTCGGCCTGCGCCGCGGCGTAAGCGGCCTCGAGCTCGACCAGCGACGGCATCAGCACCTCGGGCACGAACTGCCCGCCAAACTCGCCGAACCGCCCCCGCGGGCTCGCTACCTGCTCCGTCCTCACGGTTCCCCTCATGGTCCTGCCCCTACCGCTCGCACCCATCCACGGCTCACAGCGTGGGAATGCTCACTCCCCAGACCGTTCCTCATACGCCTGCACCCGCCGGAGGAAGGCGCGGATCAGCGCCGGATCCTTCGCCCGGTCGCGCTCCACTCCGCTGCTGACGTCCAGACCCCACGGGCGCAGCATCGCCAGCGCCTCGCCCACGTTGTCTACGCTCAGCCCGCCCGCGATGAGCGCCTCGCGAGCGTACGGCCGCGCCGCCTCCCAGTCGAAGCGCACGCCCGTGCCACCCCAGTAGCCGGCACGCTGGGCGTCGAGCAGCAGGCGCGTCGCGCCGTGCTGCGCGGCCGTCGTCGGCTCGGGCGCCAGCTCGCTCACGCGCAGCGCCTTGATCACCGGCCGGCGCATCTGCGCGCAGTAGGCGGGAGGTTCCGTGCCGTGGAGCTGGACCAGGTCCAGCCCGCAGCGCTCCGCGACATCGTTCACGTAGTCGGCCGGCTCGTTGACGAACACGCCCACCGCC
>Ga0070739_10002619_pt1 | contig 23806 bp, 17 predicted proteins | sample Coa_R1_7_FD_66445 | JGI IMG/M metagenome (GOLD analysis project Ga0070739, IMG submission 66445) | Surface soil microbial communities from Centralia Pennsylvania, which are recovering from an underground coalmine fire - Coalmine... | ecosystem: Environmental > Terrestrial > Soil > Unclassified ... | reverse complement strand
CAGCGAGTCGAAGGCCTCGCGCGAGTGGCGCGTGCGCATGTCGGCGATGTTCAGTACCACGCCGAGCCATTGCAGGTCGGGGTTCAGGCTCTCGCGCGCCAGCTCGATGACCTCGAGCGCCTGCTCGACGCCCTGCATGGCGAAGTACTGCGCCTCGGCCGAGAGCAGCGCGTAATCGGCGGCGACGAGCGCGTTGACGGTGAGCAGGCCGAGCGACGGCGGGCAGTCGATGAGGATCAGGTCGTAGTCGCCCCGGAGCTCGCGCAGGGCCTTCTTCAGCGTGAGCTCGCGGCCCATCTTGCCGCCGAGCATGAGCTCGGCCTCGGCCAGCCCTAGGTTGGCCGGGATGATCCCGTCGTGCACGGCCTCGGCGGCGCGGGCGCGGCCGGACAGCACGTCGCCGATCGTCGGCGCGGCGTCGGGGTCGACGTCGAGGTAGTCCGACAGGTTGCCCTGCGGGTCGAGGTCGACGGCCAGCGTGCGCAGCCCGGCGCGCCGGAACACGTCGGTGAGCGTGCGCACGGCGGTTGTCTTGCCGGTGCCGCCCTTCTGGGAGAGGACCGCGATCGTCGACGCCATCGGCGGCGGACTATAGGGCAGGACAGCATGAGGGCCGGGTCGCATGCGACCCGGCCTGAGCGCGCGCATGCGCGCGCTCACGGGGCGGCGCATGCGCCGCCCCGAACACCGAGATGATCAGGCCGCGCCGCTGCTGGCGGCCCGCTCGCCGCTGTGGCTGTAGCGCATGCCGGAGATGGCGGGCACGTCGATGAAATGCAGGTGGTGGCGGCCGATCACGACCTCGTCGCCGTCGGCCAGCGTGCTCCACTCCACCCGCTCGCCGTTGACGAACACGCCGTTCAGGCTGCGATCGTCGAGCACGCGCAGGCCGTCCGGCTGGCGGACGATCAGGGCGTGGCGGCGCGACACCGTGGGGTCGTCGAAGCGGATGTCCGCCGCCAGGCTGCGGCCGATCCGCGTCCATTCCCGCTGGAGCTCGAACGCGACGACGTCCTCGCCGTCGGTCCGGTAGGCCAGGTACTGGCCCGGCTCGCTCAGCCCGCCCCGAAGCTCCTCCAGCCACCCCTCGTCATCGCCCGTCCGCGGCAGGTCGACGACCGCGCTCTGGGTGGTCGTGAACAGCGAAGCCCGCACGAACTCGCTGCCGCCGCAGTTCGGGCAGGTGGGCAGCTCGTCCACCGCCTCCAGCGACAGCGGATAGTCGCAATCCGTGCATCTAAATGTCCCGGTCCCCGCAACATTGCCCGACATCCAGGCTTTCATCAGGAAGCTTCTCCTCGTTACGGGCTGCAAGTGCCGGGCCGGACTACCCGACCAACTGATCATATCCCGCACGTCAACGAACCATTAACGGTGCAGCCGGCCCGCGACGGGGGTTGCGCAGCGCCGCGCACGCAATGGGGAGGAATGGTGAGGGGCCCGCAGAACCTCCATTTCATGCGTGTGACCGAAGACGATGTGAGCGATCTCGAGCGGGCGCTTCTGCGCCGGGGCGTCGTGCAGCGCGCGGCCCATCTGGAGCGCTGCGGGCGGTGTCGGCGCACGCCGCTGATCGGCGAGCGCGTGTACGTCTACGAGCGCGAGGCCGTGCGCTGCGAGCTGTGCCGCGCCGACGAGCGACGCGCGCCGCTCGAGTCCCACGTGATCCACGGGCCCGAGTTCGGCCACTCGATGCGGATCGGCGACCAGCGGGCTGCCTGAGCCGCCGCGCCGCGCCCGGCCGGGGAGCCGGGGGAGCGGGCCGTCGCGGCGCGTCGAACATAGAATCCGGGCCGTGGAGCCGATCACGGTCACGACGACGATCTCGCGTCCGCGCGAGGAGATCTTCGACTACCTCGCCGACGTCGCCAATCACCCGGAGTTCACCGACCACTACCTGGTCGACTGGCACCTGACGCGCGAGGACTCGCTGGGCACGGGCGCCGGCGCCCGCTTTCGCGTCAAGGCGCCGCTGAACCGCTTCTCGTGGGCCGACATGACGCTGGCCGAGGTGCAGCCGCCCTTCCGGATCGTCCACCGCGGGCGGGGGGGCAAGTACAACCGCACGCGGATGCTCGGCGTCTACACGCTGTCCCCGGGGTCGGGCGGCACGACCCGGGTGCAGTACACGTACGAGACCGAGCCGGCGCTGCTCTCGGACCGGCTGATGGAGGGGATCAGCCGCGGCTGGACCCGCCGCCAGGTCACTAAGTCGATGCGCCGCCTGCGCACGATCCTCGAAGAGGGGCGTGGCCGCGGCAGGCGGGCGTCGGTGGCCGGGCGCGACTAGACTTCGCCGTCGCGTGAGACGCCGCCTGCCCCACCGGATCATCGCCTGCTGCCTGGCCGTCGCCCTGTCGGTGGCGCTCGCGGCCTGCGGCTCGGGCAAGCACCCGTACGACGCCACGGCCGAGAACAACGGCTACTACGTCAAGCTCGACGGCATCAGCTACCAGCTCCAGATCTCGCGCGAGCTCAACCAGTACGCGGTGGAGGACCACCAGTACCTGGCCGGGCTGGCCGCGGGCACCACGGCCCCGAGCGCCACCCAGCTCTGGTACGGCGTGTTCCTGTGGGCCAAGAACGACACCAAGCACTCCGTGGCCACGGCGGACAACTTCTACATCACCGACACCCAGAACAACGTCTACCGCCCGGTCACCGTCAACCCGCAGATCAACCAGTACGCCTGGGTGGCCGAGACCCTGGCCCCGCTCGGCACCGAGCCCGCGCCCGACACCACGGCCAGCTTCGGGCCCACCCAGGGCGGCCTGGTCCTGTTCAAGCTCCCGGTCGCCGTGTACAACAACCGCCCGCTCACGCTGCACATAGTCAGCCCGTCCGGCGGGCGGGACGCCACCATCTCGCTCGATCTGTAGTGGGTGGCGCCCGCCGGTGCGCGCTGGCCGTGGGGGCCATCGCGGCGCTCCTGAGCGGTTTCGGCGCCCCGGGCGCGCTGGCGCGTGGCGCCGCCTTCGGCCGCCCGGTCCGCCTGGCCGCGAGCGCCCTGGAGTCCTCCTCCCCGGTGGCCGCCTTCGCGCCCGGAGCGGTGCCGGCGGTCGCCTTCTCGTTCTTCGACCCCGACCGCCCGGCGCGCGCGCAGGCGTGGCTGGCGCTGCTGCGCGGCGACGGCCGAGCGGCCGGCGCGCGCGCGCTGCACGGCGCGGCGGCGGTCCTCGACGCGGCGAGCTACGGCGGCGCGCTCCAGCTGCTGGTGGCCGGGCCGGCCGGCCGCTGCTGCACCGCCGTGTCGCTGCATCCCGCCGCGCGGCGGGGCCTCGGTCGCGGGCCGGTGCTCGTGCGCGACCGCGCGGGCGGCTACATCGGGTCGCTGGTGGCGGCCGGGCGCGGGTTGCTGGCCGTGGTGGCCGACACGGCCGGCGTGTGGGCGGCGCAGGCGCGCTCGGGCACCCGCTTCGGGCCGGCGCACCGCCTGACCGGCCGGGCCGCATCGCCCGAGACGGCGCTCGCCGCGCCGCTGGCCGGCGGGCGCACGCTGGTGGCCTGGGCGGGTGCCGACGCCTCCTCCTACGGGACCGGGCCGGTCGACACGATCGACCTGGCCGCGGGGACGGCGACGCGGCCGCCGATCCCGGTGGCCAGCCACACGCTGGCCAGCGGCCACGTCGTCGACGAGCTGGCGCTGACGCCCGGGCCGCCGCTCCCCGCCCTGGCCTGGATCGAGGGCTTCTACGACTCCGCGGGGGCGTTCCGCACCGAGCTGGTGGCCGCCGACTACGCCCCCCGCCTGCGCCCGCGCGTGCTGGCCGGCGGCGGGACGTCGCCGGGCGGCGGCGGGGCGTCGCCGGGCGGCGGCGGGGCGTCGCCGGGCGGCGGCGCTGCGCCGCTGTCGGGACTGGCGGGCGCGGGTGACGGGACCGGCGATGAGTTGCTGGCCTACAAGAGCTGCGACGCCGCGCCGATCTGCCGGCTGTTCGTGATCGCCCGGCGGGCCGGGGGAGGCTACGGGACCCCGGTAGGGCTGGGGACCATCGACGCCGGCACCACCCCCGCGCTCGTGGTGGCCGCGGGGGGCGCCGCCGTCGTGGGGTGGATCGACCACGGGCAGGTGCGGCTGATGCGCCGCAGCGGCCCGCGCGGATCCTTTGGCCACGGCCAGACGCGCCACGTGCGGGGCGCGCTGGCCAGCGGGCTCACGCTGGCCGCCGGGCCCGGCGGCCGGGTGCTGGCGGCGTGGCTCGAGCGGGGCGCCGGGACGGCCGTCTACGCCTCGCTGCTCGTGCCCTGAGGGCGGGGCCGCTACCCGCCCGCGCTCTGGAGCCCCGCCAGCAACACCTCGCGCGCGGCCGGGGCCGCCGTCGCCCCTCCCGCTCCCTGGCCGGGGAACAGCGCCCCCACGACGATGCGCGGCGCGCCGGCCGGGGCGTAGCCGACGAACCAGGCGTCGGTGTCGGCGGGCGAGCTCGGCGGCGGGGCGCTCGCGCCGCCCTGTTTGCCACTGGTCTTGGGGGGGACGGTGGTGCGCAGCTCGGCCGTGCCGGTCTTGCCCGCCACCTCGACGCCGGAGATCTGGGCCGCGGTGCCCGTGCCCGAGGTGACCACGGCGATCATCATCCGCTGCACCATGGCGGCCACCGGGGGCGTGGTCACGGTTACGAACCGGGGCGGCTGACCGGCCAGGAGCGTGGGGACCGGCCGCCGGCCGCCCATCGCGATGGCCGCCGCCACGTCGGCCATCTGGAGCGCCGAGGCCTGCACCTTGCCCTGACCGATCGCCGACGCCGCCAGCTCGAGCGGATCGCGCAGGCTGGCCGGCGGGATCGTGCTGGCCGGCTCGGTGGCGATCGCGGAGGGCTGATTGAAGCCGAAGCGCCGCGCCACCTCGAGCAGGCGCGCGGCGCCGAGCCGCAGCCCGAGCGGCGCGAACACCGAGTTGCACGAGGCGGCGAAGGCCTCGATCAGCGTTCCCCCGCACGCCTCGCCGTTCGCGTTCTGGAGCGGGAAGCCGTCGATGGTGGCCTCCGTCTGGACGGGGAAGACGTCGTCCACGCCGACCAGGTGGTGCTCGAGCAGGCCGGTGGCGGTGATGATCTTCATCGTCGAGCCGGGCGGCTGGGGCGCCGAGAAGGCCACGCCCGCCGCGCCCAGCACGGCTCCCGTGCGGGGATCGAGCGCCACCACGCCGGCATAGCGGCCGGCCATGGCGGCGAGGATCGCGCGCTCGATAGCGGGCACGATCGTGGTCCTGACGGTGCCGCCGGCGACCGCGCGCCGGCGGGCCAGCACGCGGGTTCCGGCCAGCAGCGTCCCGCCCGGCGTCCCGGCCAGTCGCGTCTGGAAGATCCGCTCGAGCCCGTCGAGGCCGACGCGCGCGCCCGGGGGATAGCCCGCGCGCTCGTAGCGCGCCCGCTCGGCGGCCGGGATCGGTCCGAGCACACCGGCGATGGCGCCCGCCACATCGGGGATCGTCGAGCTCCGCTGCGGCCCGGCGGCCAGCACCGAGCCGTCGGCGGCCAGCAGCGCGGCGCGCGGCGGCAGCTCGACGCGGCGGCGCAGCCGCTCGCCGCGACGCAGGCCGGGGAAGACAAGCGCGGCCGCGAAGCGCACTCCCGGATGCCCGCCGCCGCTCACCGGCACCGCGAGCGGCTCGTGCAGGATCCCGAACAGGCGCGTGCGCACGGTCATCGCGACCGGCACGACGCCGTCGCGCCAGGGCCCGGCGTGGCCCGGGCTGACCGTCTGGAGGGTGGCGGTGAGGGCTGCCGAGGCGTAGGCGGCCGCGAACGCGGGCTCGCTCAGGCGCTCGCGCGAGCCGGCGTCGAGCAGCGCGTACATGCCGTGGAAGTCGCCCCGGGCCCAGTCGCGCACGTACCTGAGGGCCACCGCGCGCTCGTCGGCCCCGTGGCGGTTGCCGATGACGACGCCGGCCGCGAACGCCGCCGCGGCGGCCACGACGAGCAGCAGGAGCAGCCCCGGAGCTCGCCGAGGGCGCCCCGGCGCCCGGCGCCGCCGCCCCCGCGCCCGGCCCCCCGGCCACGGCGTCCGGCTCCCCCGCGCTGAGCGCGCCGGCAGCGGTACGGGGCGGACGGGCACGTCCGGTCGCTTCCTTGGCGCTGGGCTTCCCAAACCGCTTGGGTCATTCCGCGCGAGCGGGGCCGCTCCTGCCCGCGCCGGCGCGGGCGGGCCATAAGCTCTCGGCGGTGAGCGGCGTCGACTGGCTGATCGTGATCTTCACCGCGCTGCTGGCGCTCTACGGGTACGCGCAGGGGTTTCTGGTCGGCGCCCTGTCGCTGGCCGGCTTCGCGCTCGGCGCGTTCGTCGGCACGCGGGTGGGGCCGCTGCTGCTGCCCTCGGGTGCGCACTCGCCCTATGCGCCGATCTTCGGCCTGCTCGGGGCGCTGCTGGCAGGCGGCGTGCTGGCCACCGGCTTCGAGGGCGTCGCCGTGCACGCGCGCGCGGCGCTGCGCATCCCCGGGCTGCGCACCGTGGACGGGTTGTTGGGGGCGGCGCTGACCGGCTGCGTGGCCCTGGGCGTGGCCTGGATCGTGGGCGCGATCGCGCTCCAGGCCTCCGGCTCGGCGGGCCTGCGGCGCGACATCCAGCGCTCGGTCATCCTGCGCGAGCTGAACGCGGTGCTACCGCCCTCGGGGCCGATCCTCCACGCCCTGGCCCGCTTCGATCCGCTGCCCTCGGTGCGCGGGCCCTCGGCCGACGTGGCGCCGCCCACGCGGGGGATCCTGGCCGCCCGCGGGGTCCGCGCGGCCGCCCACAGCGTGGTCAAGATCGTCGGCTCGGCCTGCGGGCTGGGCATCGAGGGCAGCGGCTGGGCGGTCGCGCCCGGCCTCGTGGTCACCAACGCGCACGTGGTCGCGGGCGAGAGCGACACCGTGGTGCAGGCCGGCGGCCTGCCGCCGGGGCTGCCCGCCCGCGCGGTCGTGTTCGACCCCCACGACGACATCGCGATCCTGCGCGTGAGCGGGCTGGGCGTGCGGGCGCTGCCGATGGCGCGAAACCCGGCCGCGGGCACGGCGGCGGCCATCCTCGGCTATCCGCTCGACGGCTCCTTCGACGCCGAGCCGGGGCGGATCGGGCAGACCGAGACCGTCAACACCCAGGACGCCTACGGTCAGGGGCCCGTCCAGCGCAGCATCACCACGCTGCGCGGCTACGTCCGGCCGGGCAACTCCGGCGGCCCGCTGGTCGACGCGCGCGGCGAGGTGCTGGCCACGGTGTTCGCGGCCATCGTGGGCGCCCCGGGCCAGCACGGCGGCTTCGCGGTTCCCAACGCGCTGGTCGCGCACGAGCTCGCGGTGGCGGAGCGCCGCGCCGGCACGATCGGAACCGGACCCTGCGCCGGGTCCTGAGGCCGCGACCGGCCGAGGCGCGGTCCTCACCCTGCGACCGCCAGGGTCGCGTCTGGAGCCACCGTCTGGGAGGGCGCCGAAGGAGCGCCCCTGGGCGGGCGGCGGTCTGCACACCGCCCGCCCCTAGGTGCTATGCCCCCGGGCGCCTTCCGGCGTCAATGCCGCCGACTTCCTCGGCCATTTGCATCACCACGTCGAGCTCAAGTGCCCCCACGAGCTCGGGATGGTGATGCGCGACATGGCGCTCAGCCGCCTCGAAGAGAGCCTGCTGGGTGTCGCCTGCGAGTTGCGCCCCGCACTCGCAGACGGCTACCCGGCGATTCCCCCCGGCGGCGGCGTGCCCCGCGCCGCCGCGGCTGAACTCCATCTCGTGCGCCCCGCCGATGATGTCGGTTGGGGTGACCCCGGTGTTCACGGGAGGGGAAGATGCGGCAGCTGCGTTAGCGATACGTTTCCGTAACGTTGCCATTGGCTGCTCCCGCCACCGAGGCCACCCGGATCCAGCTGTGCGGACGGATGTCCGTGGAGATCGAGGGCGTTCAGGTCGCCGACGACCTGCGCGGCAAGCAGGTGCGCCTGCTGCTCGCCTACCTGATCCTGAACCGCGCCCGCCAGGTCGGCCGCGAGGAGCTGAGCGCCGCCCTGTGGCCGGACACCGCCCCGCAGTCGCAGGACGGCGCCCTGCGCACGCTGCTCTCCCGGCTGCGCTCGGCGGTCGGCGCCGAGACGCTGGTCGGCCGCGACCAGATCGCGCTCGCGCTGCCCGAGCCCGTGTGGGTCGATCTCGAGGCCGCGCGCGTGCAGGTCACCCGCGCCGTCGACGCCCTCGAGCAGGCCGAGCTGCGCAGCGCCTGGGCGCTCGCCCAGGTGCCCCTGAACGTCGCCGGCCGCGGTCTGCTGCCCGGCGTCGAGGCGGTGTGGCTCGAGCCCGCCCGGCGCGAGCTGGAGGAGCTGCGGCTCCAGGCGCTCGAGGTCGTGGGGCGTGCCGGGCTGGGCCTGGGGGGCTCGCAGGTGGCCGGAGCCGAGCGGGCCGCGCGGGCCATGATCGCCGCCGAGCCCTACCGCGAGTCGGCCTACGTCCTGCTGATGGAGGCGCTGGCCGCCCAGGGCAACGCGGCCGAGGGGCTGCGGGTGTTCGAGAGCCTGCGCACCCTGCTGCGCGACGAGCTGGGCACGATGCCCTCGCCCGAGGCCCTGGCCGTGCACGAGCGCCTGCTCAACCCGCGCGCGCGCACGTCCACCCCGGTTGCCGATGAGCCGCTGCCGGGCACCTCGACGCTGGGCCTCCCGGCCGAGCTGGCCGCTCGCGGCACCGCGGCGCTGGTCGGGCGCGCGCGAGAGATGGCCGACCTAGAGCGGCTGTGGGAGACCGCGCTCGAGGACCGCCGCTCGGTCGCCGCCGGGCGCTCGGGGCGCATGGTCCTGCTGGCCGGCGATCCGGGCGTGGGCAAGACGCGGCTGGCGGCCGAGCTGGCCCGCCGCCTGTACGACCAAGGCGCGGTCGTGCTGGCGGGCCGGGCGCCCGAGGAGAGCCTCGTCCCCTACCAGCCCTTTCTCGAGTCGCTGCGCCACTACGTGGTCGGCGCCCCGATCGAGGAGCTGCGCTCCACCGCACGGGACTACGGCTCGGAGCTCGCGCGGCTGGTCCCCGAGCTGCGCCGCCGCGTGCCCGACCTCGTCGACTCGGGCCCAGTGGACCCGGACACCGAGCGCTACCGCATGTTCGAGGCCGTGGTGGGGCTGCTGAGCGCGATCTCGCGCCGCGCCCCGATCCTGCTCGTGCTCGACGACCTGCATTGGGCCGACCGCCCGACGCTGCTCCTGCTGCGCCACCTCGCCCGCGCGCCCGACCCCCGGCGGCTGCTGATCCTGGCCGCCTACCGCGGGACCGAGGCCCCGCCCGACGGGCTCAGGGCGGTGCTGTCGGACCTCCAGCGCGAGCAGTTGGTCACCGAGCTGCGGATCGGGGGGCTCAGCGAGGCCGAGGCGGCCGAGCTCGTCCTCGCGCGCACCGGCGAGCGGCCCGCTCCCGGCTTCACGCGCGCCCTGCACACCGAGACCGAGGGCAACCCGCTGTTCATCGAGGAGCTCGTGCGCCACCTGGCCGACGCCGGCGTGCGGCCGTCCGCGGCCAGCGCCTCCGACCTCCAGCGCGTCGGGCTGCCCGAGGGCGTCAAGCAGGTGATCGCCCGCCGGCTGGCCCGCTTCGACCCCCCGGCGACCGAGTGGCTGCGCCTGGCCGCCGTGGTCGGGCGCGACTTCGACGCCGCCCTGCTCGAGCGCGTTCTCGGCTGGCCCGAGAACGAGTTCCTCGACGTGCTCGACGCCGTGCTCGAGCGCGGCGTGGTGAGCGAGAGCAGCGGTGAGCCCGGCCGCTACAGCTTCGCCCACGCGCTGATCCGCGAGACGCTGTACGAGGGCATGTCGGGCCCGCGGCGGGCGCGCCTGCACCGCCGCGTCGGGGAGGCGCTCGAGTCGGGCGCCGGGGAGGCGGAGCTGCCCGCGCTGGCCTACCACTTCACCCGCGCGGCCACCGCGCAGGACGCCGGCAAGGCCATCGGCTACGCGCGCGCGGCCGCACAGCGCGCGGCCGAGGTGCTGGCGCACGAGGAGGCGGCCGAGCACTACGGCCGGGCGCTCGAGGTCCTCGAGCGCTTCCAGCCCGGGGAGTCGGCCGCGCGCAGCGAGCTGCTGCTCCTCCAGGGCGAGGCCCTGGTCCGGGCCGGCGACCCCGCGCAGGCCTGGCAGGCTCTGCGCCAGGCCGCTGCGCTCGGCGACCGCCGCGGCGACACCGAGACGGTGGCGCGGGCCGCGATCGCCGCCTCGCGGCGCTACATCCAGCAGCCCGGGGTCGTCGACGAGGAGTTGATCGAGCTGCTCGAGCGCGCGCTCGAGCTGACCGCCGGCGAGCGCACGGTGGTCCGCGTGCAGCTGCTGGCCCGGCTGTGCGGCGCGCTCTACTTCTCGCCGCAGCGAGCGCGCATGCAGGAGCTGAGCCGGGAGGCAGGCGAGATCGCGCAGGCGCTCGGGACGCCCGAGGCCCGCACCTACGCCTGCGCGGCCCGGCGCCGGGCGCTGTGGTACCCCGCGCACCTCGACGATCGTCTCGAGGCGTCCACCGAGATGCTCCAGCTGGCCGGCCAGATCGGCAACCTCGAGCAGCAGATGCAGGCCCACGCCTGGCTGGTCGTGGACCTGCTCGAACACGGCGACCTCGACGCCGTGGACGCCCAGATCGAGGCCTTCCGGGCCGGCGCGGCGCGTCTGCGCCAGCCGCTCTTCGTCTGGCACGCGACCGTCTGGCAGGCCATGCGGGCGTTCCTGGGCGGGCGGCTGGACGAGGCCGAGCGCTCGGCCGGGGAGGCTCTGGCCGGCGCGGCCGCGGCCGAGGCGTTCACCGCCCAGCAGTACCACGCGATCCAGCTGATGGCCATCCGCCGCGAGCAGAGCCGCATGGGCGAGCTCGAGGACGCCGCGCGCCGGTTCGCCGCCATCAACCCGGCCCGCCCCGCCTGGCGGGCCGCCCTCGCCGACCTCTACCTGAACACCGGTCGCCCCGCCGAGGCGGCGGCCATCCTCCAGGAGCTCGCCGCCCGGCGCTTCGCCGAGATCCCGCCCGACGGGGACTGGATGATCACCGTGACGCTGCTCACCGAGCTCGCCATCGCGCTGGAGGATCGTGGCGCCGCCGAGCAGCTGTACGAGCTGCTGGCGCCCTACGAGCGCCAGAACGTCGTCATCGGGCTGGGCGCCGTGTGCCTGGGATCCAGCTGCCGCTACCTGGGCGGGCTGGCCCGCGTCATGGGGGATCGGGCCCGCGCCGCCGCGCACTACGAGCGGGCCCTGGCCAACAACGCCAAGCTGGGCGCGGTGATCGAGCTCGCCCACACCGAGCTCGACTACGCCGAGCTGCTCGGCCGGGGGGCCCGGGCGCGGGCGCTGGTCGCCTCGGCGGCTGCCGCGGCCGAGGAGCACGAGCTCCCGCGCGTGGCCCGCCGGGCCTCCGAGCTGGCACGCTGAGCGCCCCCCGGGGGCCCGAGTGCCGGCGCTCGGACCGCTCAGTGGGTCGCGCTACGCTCCCCGGCCCATGGCCAAGACCCTCATCATCGCCGAGAAGCCGTCGGTCGGGCGAGACCTCACGAAGGTCCTCCCCGGCCCGTTCACGAAGGCCGAGGGCTTCCTCGAGGGCCCCGAGCACGTGGTCACCTGGGCCGTCGGGCACCTGGTGCAGCTGGCCGACCCCGACGAGTACGACGATCGGTTCAAGAAGTGGCGGATGGCCGATCTGCCGATCGTCCCCGACCGCTTCAAGCTCGTGATCCGCGACGAGCGCTCCAAGAAGCAGATGACCGTGGTCAAGCGCCAGCTCGACCGCGAGGACGTCGAGCTGGTCGTGAACGCCTGCGACGCCGGGCGCGAGGGCGAGCTCATCTTCGCCTACCTCTACGAGAAGGCCGGCGCCCGCAAGCCGGTCAAGCGGCTGTGGCTGAACTCGATGACGCCCGCGGCCATCCGGACGGCGTTCGCGCAGCTGCGCCCCGGGGAGGAGCTCGCGCTGCTCGAGGCGGCCGCGCGCTCGCGCTCGGAGGCCGACTGGATCGTGGGGATGAACGCCACGCGCGCCGCCACCATCCGCCTGCGCTCCTCCTTCGACGGCGCCGTCTCGCTCGGTCGCGTGCAGACGCCCACGCTGGCCATCCTGGCCAAGCGCGAGCAGGAGATCCGCGACTTCAAGCCCGAGCCGTACTGGGTCGTCGATGCCAGCTTCGATCCCCTCGCCGATCGTCCCCGCCGCTACGAGGGCCGCTTCCACGCGGGGGCCAACCCGCGCGTGGCCAGCGCCGCGGAGGCGGAGGCGATCGTCGCCGCCTGCCGCGGCCAGGCCGGCGAGATCACGAAGCTGACGAAGTCGGAGCAGCGCGAGCGCGCGCCGCTGCTCTACCACCTGACCTCGCTCCAGGGCGACGCCAACACCCGCTACGGCTTCACCGCCACCCGCACGCTGGCGGCGGCGCAGCGGCTCTACGAGGAGCACAAGGCGCTCACCTATCCGCGCACGAACTCGCGCTACCTCACGCGCGACATGATCGAGGACATCAAGCCGATCGCCGCCCTGGTGGGCCAGCAGCCCGAGTACGGCGCGGCCTCGGAGTACGTCGTCGGCCTCGAGCAGCTGCCGCTCGGCCGCGTGGTCGACGACGCGAAGGTCACCGACCACCACGCGATCATCCCCACGCGGGCCGAGCGCCACCCGGTTGATCGGATGAGCTCGGACGACCGCCGCATCTACGACCTCGTGGTGCGCCGCTTCCTGGCCGTCTTCCACCCCGAGGCGGTGTTCGAGAACACGCGCGTGGAGACCACGGTGGCCGGCCACGTCTTCCGCACCCGGGGCCGCGTGATGCTCGTCCCGGGCTGGCGCGGCGTGTACGGCGAGCAGGCCGACGCCGAGCGCCCCGACGACGACGAGGGACGCGAGCAGCAGCTGCCCAAGCTCGAGCAGGGCGAGGCGGTCGAGACGCTGGAGGTGAGCGCCGAGGCCAAGGAGACCAAGCCGCCGCGGCGCTACAGCGAGAAGGCCCTGCTCGACGCCATGGAGACGGCGGGCAAGCTCGTCGACGACGAGGAGCTGCGGGAGGCCATGAAGGACTCGGGCATCGGCACCTCGGCCACCCGGGCGGCGATCATCGAGCGCCTCATCCAGGTCGGCTACGTCGAGCGCGACGGCCGCGCGCTGGTGGTGAGCGAGAAGGGCATGAACGTGATCCGCCTGCTCGGCGAGCACGCGCTCACCTCACCCAGCCTGACCGGCGACTGGGAGCGTCGCCTGGGCAAGATCGAGACCGGCGAGGACTCGCGCGAGGCGTTCATGGGCGACATCGCCAAGTTCGCCCGGGAGACGGTGGGCGAGCTCGACCACAAGCTCAAGGACGTGCGCATTCCCCGGGCCAACCTCGGCCCCTGCCCGGTCTGCGGGCGCGACATCGTCGAGAACCGCAAGGGCTACTCGTGCTGGTCGCGCGAGGACCCGGGGTGCGGCTTCGTCATCTGGAAGTCCAAGGCGGGCAAGACGCTGCCGATCGCGGTGGCCCGCGAGCTCATCAAGACCGGGCGCACCGAGAAGCCCGTCAGCGGCTTCAAGGGCCGCGTGAAGGGCAAGAGCTTCCGTGCCCGCCTGGCCCTCCAGCAGACCGAGGAGGGCAAGTGGCGCGTGGAGTTCGACGAGCCCTGGGCCAAGGAGGGCGCCAAGCCGCCCGAGGCCGACGCCGAGACCGCCGAGGCGGCCGAGGCGCCCGGGGTCGAGCACTCGGCCGCCGCCTGAGGCCGCCGTCCCGCCGGCTGGCGGCCCCGGCGCGATGCCGTCGGAGCGGCGCGCCACCATGTCGGTCGTGGCCCTCACGCTCGTGCTCGGACCCGCCAACTCGGCCAAGGCCGGGGAGGTTCTCGGCGCCTACGCGGCCGCCGCGCCGCGGGGGGCGCTGCTCGTGGTCCCGACGGCGCTCGACGCCGACCACTACGCGCGCGAGCTGGCCGCCGAGGGGACGCCGCTGCACACCGTGCTCACGTTCTCGGGGCTGGCGGGCGAGATCGCCCGACGTGCCGGGTACGGCACCCGGCGCGTCACCGAGCTCCAGCGCCGCCGCCTGCTGCGCCGCGCCCTGGCCGGCGTCTCGTTCGAGCGCCTGGCCGGCGCCGCCGCGGCCCCCGGCTTCCTCGCCGCCGCCGGCGCGCTGATCTCCGAGCTCCAGGGCTCGCTGATCGCCCCGCCCCGCTTCGCGGCGGCGCTGCGCACGTGGGCCGCGGGCGACCCGGGACGCGAGGCCTACGCGCGCCAGCTGGCGGCGATCTACTTCGCCTACCGCGGCGAGCTCGAACGGCTGGGCCGCGTGGACGGCGAGCTCTACGCCTGGCAGGCGCTCGACGCGCTGCGGGCCGCGCCCGCGCGCTGGGGCCAGACGCCGGTCTACTTCTACGGCTTCGACGACCTCGACCGGCTCCAGCGCGACGCCGTGGAGACGCTGGCCGGGCCCGCCGGGGCGGAGGTGATCGTGTCGCTCACCTCCGAGGGCGGGCGCGTGGCGCTCGCCGCGCGCGCGGAGACCGTGCAGGAGCTCCAGCCGCTGGCCGAGCGGACGCTGGCGATGCCGGCCGTCGACGACTACTACGCCGCGCCCGCGCGCGAGGCCCTCCACCACCTCGAGCGTCACCTGTTCGAGCCCGGCGCCGGCCGCATGGCGGCCGGAGAGGCGGTGGCGCTGCTCGAGTCCGGCGGCGAGCGCGCCGAGGCCGAGCTGGTGGCGGCGGAGATCCTTGCCCTGGCGGGCCGGGGGGTGCCCGCGGAGGAGATCGCGGTCGTCCTGCGCTCGCCGGCCGCGGGAGCGGGCGCGCTCACGCGGGTGTTCGAGCAGTACGGGATCGAGTTCGCGCTTGAGCGCCGCGTGCCGCTCGCCCACACCGCCCTCGGGCGCTCGCTGCTCGCGCTGGCGCGCTGCGCCCTGGGCGAGCAGGCCTCGACGCCGGTCGGGGAGCTGCTGGCCTACTGCCGCGCGCCCGGCGTCCTGGCGGACGAGGGTGCGGCCGACGCGCTCGAGGCCCGCCTGCTGCGCCGCGGGGCGCGGACCGTCGCCCAGGCCCGGACGCAGCTCGACCCCGCCGTGCTCGCGCGCCTCGACGCGCTCGCGACCGCGGAGGATCCGAGCGGCGCGCTGGCGGACGAGGCCCGGCTGCTCCTGGCCGGTCGCGGCGGCGGGCGCGCGCCCGCTCTCGCGGGCCCCGCCGAGCAGGAGCCTCGCGCGTGCGCGGCCATCCTGCGCGCGCTGGCCGAGCTGGCCGAGATCGAGCCGCGAGCGCCGCGCGGCGAGGTGATCGAGCTGCTCGAGCAGGTCGAGGTCCCGCTGGGGGCGCCGGTGCGCGCGGGCGCTGTCCTCGTCGCCGACCCGCTCTCGATCCGTGCCCGGCGCTTTCGCGTCGTGATCGTGTGCGGGCTCCAGGAGGGCGAGTTCCCTCGGCCGGGCCGCCCCGAGCCGTTCCTCGCCGACGAGATGCGCCGCGAGCTGGCCATGGCCGCCGGGTTGCGGCTGCGCCTGCGTGAGGACGCGCTCGCGCGCGAGCGCTACCTGTTCTACGCCTGCGTCTCCCGGGCCAGCGAGCGGGTCGTGCTCAGCTACCGCAGCTCGGACGAGGAGGGGAACCTGGCGCTCCCCTCTCCGTTCCTGCGCGACGTGGCCGAGCTGCTCGACGAGGGGTGGTGGGAGCGGCGCCGGCGGCGGTTGTTGGCCGACGTGGTGTGGGCGGTGGACGATGCGCCGACCGAGCGCGAGCGGCGCCGGGCGCTGGCGGCCGGCGCGGCGCCGGGGGCCGGTGAGCAGGCGCCCCCCAGGCGCAGGCTGTCCGCCGTGGCGCTGGCCCACGTCCGTCACCGGGAGATCGTCTCGGCGGGCGCGCTGGAGAGCTACGCCGACTGTCCGGTGAAGTGGCTGGTCGATCGCCAGCTCGAGCCCGAAGCGCTCGAGCCCACGGCCGAGCCGCTGGCCCGCGGGTCGTTCATGCACGACACGCTCGAGCGCGTCCTGCGCGAGCTCGGCGACGCCGTCACGCCGGACAACCTGCCCCGCGCGCTCGAGTTGCTGCACGAGGCCGTGCGCGAGCTGCCGCCCGACCTCGCGGCCGGGCAGCCGCCGGGCGTGCGGGCGGCCGCGCAGCGGGCCATCGAGGCCGACCTGCGGCGCTACCTCGAGCACGAGGCCGCCCACGGCGCCGCCTGGCGGCCGCTGACGCTCGAGCAGCGCTTCGGGTTCGACGAAGCCGAGGGCAGCCTGCCGGCGCTCGAGCTCGTCGACACCGGCGGTGGCGGTGGCGGTGGCGGCGGCGCGAGCGTGCGCGTCCGTGGCGCCATCGACCGCATCGATGTCGACCCCACGGGGCGCCGCGCGCTCGTGCGGGACTACAAGAGCGGGTCGGTGCGCCAGGACTACGCGGCGGCGCGGTGGGCGAGCGAGCGCCGCCTCCAGGTGCCGCTGTACATGCTGGCCGTGCGCGAGCTGCTCGGCCTCGAGCCCGTGGCCGGCCTCTACCAGCCGCTGCGCGGCGCCGAGCTGCGCCCCCGGGGGGCGTTCGCGGCCGGCTCGGAGCCCGGCGGCGAGCCCTACCCGGGAGACGAGCAGGAGCCGGAGGCGCTCGCGGCCATGCTCGACGAGGCGCGCGCGCGGGCGGTCGAGCTGGCCGCCCGGCTGCGCGCCGGCGAGATCGAGCCGTGTCCCGCGACGTGCTCGCGCGACGGCTGCCGCTACCCCGGGATCTGCCGGAGCACATGAGCGTTCTCGTGGCGCCGATGCCGAGCCCTGACGCACGGACGCGAAGCTGGACCGACGAGCAGCGCGAGGCCATCGAGCGGCGCGAGGGGAATCTCCTGCTCTCGGCGGGCGCGGGCAGCGGCAAGACCTCGGTGCTCGTCGAGCGCTTCGTGCGCTCGGTGGTGCAGGACGGCATCGGCGTGGGGGAGATCCTCACGATCACGTTCACCGAGAAGGCGGCGGCGGAGATGCGCGACCGTATCCGCGCGCGGCTGCGCGAGCTCGGCCAGGAGGAGGCGGCGACCGCCACCGAGGGCGCCGTCATCGCCACCATCCACGGCTTCTGCGCGCAGGTGCTGCGCGCCCACGCGCTGGACGCGGGCCTCGACCCGGCCTTCGCGATCCTGGACGAGCATGACGCCTCCGAGCTGGCCGGTGGCGCCTTCGACGCCGCGCTGGAGGACATGGTGGCGGCCGAGCCCGAGACGATCGACCTGATCGCCGCCCATACGGCGCCCGGGCTGCGGAACGGCGTGCGCGCCGTCTACGCGCAGCTGCGCTCCCGGGGACAGGCGCCCGTGCTGGCGCCGCTCGCCCCGGGGCCCGCGCTCGCTCCCGCGCTGGCCGAGCTGCGGCGCGCGGCGGCCGCCGTGCAGGCGGAGCTGAGCGCGCTCCCCGACCCGGGCGTGAAGGTCCGCCAGGCCCTCGAGCGCCTGGCGCGCTGCGCCGCGCTCGGCCAGGCGGTGGGCGCCGAGCCGTGGCCGGGCGAGCTCGACGCGCTGTGCCTGCCCGGGGGCAACGGGGCCGCGCTGAGCACCGAGGCCTGCGCGGCCTACGGCGAGGCGCTGGCGCGGGCGCGGGCGGCGTGCGAGCAGGTGCACGCGGCGCGGGCACACCGGTTGATGGCGGGGCTGCTGGAGCGCTTCGCGGCGCGCTACGCCGCGGCCAAGCGCGAGCGCTCGGCGCTCGACTTCGAGGATCTCGAGCTGATGGCCCGGGCGCTGCTGCATGGCGATGAGCACGTGCGCGCGCACTACCGCGCGCGCTTCCGGCGCGTGATGGTCGACGAGCTACAGGACACCAACAGCGTCCAGCTCGAGCTGATCGCCGCCGTGGCCGACGGGAACCTGTTCACGGTCGGCGATGCCCAGCAGGCCATCTACGGGTTCCGCAACGCCGACGTCGAGCTGTTCGAGCGGCTGGCCGCGCAGCGCGCCCGCGAGGGCCGCCACGCCACGCTTCAGGTGAACTTCCGCTCCCGCCCCGAGATCCTCGACGTGATCAACTCGGCGTTCGCCGCCGAGCTCGGCGAGCGCTTCACGCCGCTGGTCGCCGGCCGCGAGGTCCAGCCCGCGGGTGATCCGCGCGTGGAGCTGATCGTGGTCGACAAGGGCGCCGACTGGGAGGGCGACGACAGCCTGGCCGCGCCGTGGCGGCTGGCCGAGGCGCGCGCGCTGGCCGCCCGCGTGGCCGAGCTCGTGGGCGCCGGCACGGCGCCACGCGACGTGGTCGTGCTGACCCGCGCCACGACCGACCTGCGCACCTACGAGCGGGCGCTCGAGGCCGCCGGCGTGCCCACCTACCTGATCGGCGGGCGCGGCTACTGGGGCCACCCGCAGGTGCTCGACGTGGTCAGCTACCTGCGCGTGCTGGCCAACCCGCTCGACGAGGAGGCGCTCTACACGGTGCTCGCCTCGCCGATGGTGGGCGCCTCGATGGATGCGCTCGTGCTCGCGGGCGCGGCCGGCGACCCGTGGAGCGCGCTGGCGGGCTCCGGCGGCCGCTTGGCCGGCCTTCAGGAGGACGATGCCGCCCGGCTGGCCGCGTTCGTGGGGCTGGTGGCCGGCGAGCGCGCGCTGGTGGGGGAGATCTCGCTCGAGGCGCTGATCGACCGCGCGCTCGAGCGGACGGGCTACGACGTCGCCGTGCTGGCGCTGCCCGGCGGGCGCCGCCGGTTGGCCAACGTGCGCAAGCTCATGCGGCTCGCGCGCGAGCACGAGGCCGCCCACGGCCCCGAGCTGCGCGGCTTCCTCGAGCTGGTCGACGCGCGCTCGCGGGGGCGGGGGGCGGACGCGCGCGAGAGCGAGGCGCCGGTGGAGGGCGAGGCGCTCGACGCGGTGCGACTGATGACGATCCACCGCTCCAAGGGACTCGAGTTCGACACCGTGTGCGTGGCCGACCTCGGTCGCGTGCGCCGCACCCAGTGGGACCTCATCCGCCTGGGGGCCGACGGGCGGATCGGCCTGCGGCTCTCGCCGCCGGGCAGCGCCAAGGCCACCCAGGCCCTCGATTACAAAGCGCTCGGCGATGAGCGCCAGGCGACCGAGGCCGACGAGGAGCGCCGCCTCTTCTACGTGGCCATGACCCGGGCGCGCGAGCGCCTGGTGCTGAGCGGCGCGGCCAAGCTCGACGGCTGGCCGCAGGGCAACGGCGGCTCGCCGATCAGCTGGATCGCGCCCGCGCTCGTGCCCGAGTTCGCCACCGTGCTGGCGGACGGTGGCGGGGTGAGCGAGGGCGGCGTGGCCTACCGGGTGCTGCGCGAGGCGCCGCCCGCGGGCCAGCCGGGCGCGCCGCAGGCGGTCGCGATCGGAACGCCCGCGGTGGCGATCGGAACGCCCGCGGTCGCGACCGAAGCGCCCGCGGTCGCGCCGGGGCCGGGCGGGGCCCCGGAGCTCGGGGCGGCCCCGGGGGCCGCGCCCGCGGCGGGACCGGGGGCGCCCGTCACCCGCCTCAGCTACTCGGCGCTCACCCTGTACCGGCGCTGCGGCTATCGCTTCTACGTCGAGCGCGTGCTCGGCCTGCCGCCGGACCCGGGTGGCGCGCTGGACCCGGCTGGCGCGCTGGAGGCCGGCGGCGCGCCGGGCCCGGGCGCCGCCCTCTCCGCGCTCGACCGCGGAGTGCTCGCTCACGCGCTGCTCGAGCAGCTCGACTTCCGCCGGCCGCTCGAGCCGGGCGCCGAGGCCATCGCGGCCGCCGCCCGGGTGCGCGGTCTGCCGGCCCCCGGCCCGGGCGAGGCCGACGAGCTACAGGCGCTCGTGCGCGCCTTCGCCGCCAGCAACCTCTGCGCGCGGCTGGCCCGCGCCACCCAGGTCCGGCGCGAGCAGCGCTTCGGCTTCCTGCTCGGGCCCGAGCTCCTCGTCACGGGCGCGCTCGACGTGGTGGCGCGCGAGCGCGAGGGGCTGCTCGTGCTCGACTACAAGACCGACCGCCTCGCGGCGCAGACGCCCACGGCCGTGGTCGAGCGCGACTATGCAATCCAGCGGCTCATCTACGCGCTGGCCGTGCTGGGCTCGGGCGCGGCCCGCGTCGAGGTCGCGCACGTGTTCCTCGAGCGCCCCGACGAGCCGGCGATCGCGTCCTACACGGCAGCCGACGCGCCCGCGCTCGAGCAGCGCCTCGAGGCCCTCGCGGCCGGCGTGCGCGAGCGCCGCTTCGAGGTCGCCGAGCACCCGCACCGCGGCCTGTGCGCGGGCTGCCCGGCTCAGGGCGGGCTGTGCTCGTGGCCCGAGCCGATGACCCGGCGCGAGCGCCCCGATCAGTTGTTCTGAGGGGGAGCCGGCTCGGCCGGGCGCGGGGCGGCCTCGGGGGCGGCCTCGGGCCCGGGCGGCGAGGGCGGCTCGAACTCGACGTCGACGCGCTCGTTGTCGTGGCGCTCCTCGACCTTGGCCAGCGCGATCAGCGCCTCCTCGTCGGCCGCCACGGCCGGGGGCCCGAGCAGGCTCCGCGGCCACAGCCCACGCGTCACCACGACGTTGATCTCGGCCGCGTAGAGCGTCAGCTGCGCGCCCAGGTGGAAGAAGACGAGGATCGCGATGACGAGCCCGAACAGCCCATAGGTGTTGCTCGTGTGGCGCAGCACGTGGCTGATGTAGAGGCCGCCGCCCACCTGAAGGATCTCCCAGAAGACGGCCGCGAACGTGACCCCGATCCACAGACAGCTCGTCTCGATCGACGCTGCGGTGAGGAAGCGGAAGGCGACCAGGAACAGCGCGAAGTTCAGGATCAGCGAGATGACGATCGCCGCCACCTTGGCCGCCGGGCCGCCGAGGCCGCCCGAGACGAGCCCGCTGCCCACGGTCGAGACCACGAACATCAGGCCGAGCGAGACGATCATGGCCAGCCCCCGCAGGCGGCGCTGGAGGAAGTCGGGGCGCTCCTTGAACGGGACCGCCCACACGCGGTCGAGCGCCTGCTGGGCCGCGTTGGTCACCCCCATCCCGGCCAACAACGAGGTGACCAAGCCGACCACGATCGCGATGGCATGCCCGCGCAGCGAATGGATGTTGCCGTTGATCTGCGGGCCGATGATCGGGAACTGGGCGATGACCGAATCGCGGATCGAGGTCTGGAAGCGCACGTCGCCCTGGAGCACGTAGCCGAGGATGGTCACGAACACCAGCAGCAGGGGGAAGAACGAGAAGAAGCCGTAGTAGGCGACGAGCGCGGCCAGGCTCCCGCCCTGGTCGTCGGTGAACTTCTTCAGCACGGCCATCGGCAGCGCCAGCCAGCGGCGCTGCTGCTGGAAGCGGTCAAACGCGCGAACCGGGCGCAGTATGTCCACGCCCGCGTCATACCCCGCACCGCCGCGCGGGATACGCCCGCGGCGGGCTACGCCGCCAGGCCGACCGTCTCGCCGGGCGGCGCGGCGGGCGCCTGGCGCCGGCGCGGGCGCAGCACCACGGCGGCGCCGCCGGCCGGGCTGTAGGTGATCGAGCGCCGGCCGGTGACCTCGGCCGCCGGCGTGGCCGGCAGGACCTCGTGGCGCGTGAGCACGGCGCGCAGCACGATCTTCATCTCCGCCGTGGCGAAGCTCGCGCCCAGGCAGCGCCGGCGGCCGCCGCCGAACGGGATCCACGTGTAGGTCCCGGGGCTCGCCTCGAGGAAGCGCTCGGGGCGGAAGGCGTAGGGCTCGGGGTAGATCTCGGGGTCGTGCTGGACCAGGTAGGCGCTGGCCAGCAGGCACACGCCGGCGGGGTAGCGGAAGCCGCCGATCTCGATCGGCGCCTTGGTCAGGCGCGGCTCGGCGTTGGGGAGCACCGGGCGCAGGCGCATGACCTCGTGGATCGTGGCCATCAGGTACTGCTCGGACTCCCCGGCCTGAAGCTCGGCCACCAGCCGCTCGCTCACGCGTGGCTCGCGGGCCAGGCGCTCGAACGCCCAGGCCAGCTGCGAGGCGGTCGTCTCGTGACCGGCGACCAGCGCCGTCATCAGCTCGTCGCGGATCTCCACGTCGGTCATCGGCGCCCCGGCCTCGTCGCGCGCCTGAAGGAGCATGGCGACGATGTCGTCGTGGGCGCCAGCGTCGGCGCGGCGCTCCTCGATCTGCGCGTAGATGAGCTCGTCGGCGCGCGCCATCAGCTCGTCGAAGCGCCGCCAGCGCCCGAAGCGCCCGACCACGCGCTGCACCGCGGGGACCACCGACAGCGGGCTCTCGCTGAACTCGAGCAGCTCGGTCAGCGCCTCGCGCAGGTCGTCCAGGCGCCGCCCCTGAGAGAGCCCGAACACCGCGCGCAGGATGATCTCGAGCGTCAGGCGCTGAAGCCGCGGATGCAGGCGGATCGGCTCGCCGGCCGGCCAGGTGTCGAGCTCGCGCTCGGCCAGCTCGGTCATCAGGCCGGTCAGCCGCTGCATCCTCTCGCCGTGGAAGGCGGGGAGCAGCAGCTTGCGCTGGCGCAGGTGCACGTCCTCGTCGAGCAGGATGACCGAGTTGGAGCCGAGGATCGGCTCGAGGATGCGCGCCCCCTCGCCCGGGTGCACGACATCGGGCGGGGCCTGGAAGAGCTCGCGGATGTCGTCGGGGTCGCTGAGGATCACGAACGGCGGCTGGAAGGGCAGCTTCACCGTCACGCGCTTGCCGTAGCGCGCCCGCAGGCGCTCGAGCGAGGCGGTCGGCCGCTTCCAGACGCCGATCAGGTTGAGAAGCGCCGGCGTGCGGGGCCCGGGCGGCAGCTGATCGCGCATGTGACGGTTATCACCTGCAACCGGCCCCGCGTGTGTGAGATGGCGCACGCACGCGCCTCAGCCGCCGCGCTCGATGGCCAGGAGCGTCTGCTTGCGCTCGATCCCACCCGTGTACCCGCCGAGCTTGCCGCCGGTGCGCAGCACCCGGTGGCAGGGGACGACGATCGGCAGCGGGTTGGCCCCGAGGGCATTGCCCGCCGCGCGGACGGCCCGCGGGCTGCCGGCGGCCGCGGCCACGGCGGCATAGCTCGAAACCGCGCCGTAGGGCACCGCCGCGGTGGCCTCGAGCACCCGGCGCCCGAAGCCCCGCGCGAGCCGCCAGTCGACCGGCACCTCGAAGCGCCGCCGGCGCCCGGCGAAGTACTCCTCGAGCTCGCGGCGCACCGCGTCGACCCGGCGCGGCGCGGCCAGCACCCGCGGCGACACGCGCGCGGCCAGCTCGGCCAGGACCGCCTCCTCGCGCGAGCCCGCCCCCATGTCGACGTAGGCCACCCGCACGAGCCCGCGCGGCGTCACGGCCACGAGCAGCTCGCCGACGGGCGAGTCGAGCGTCGCGTAGGCCACGTCGAGCAGCCCGGCCTGCTCGGCCACGGCGCTCAGGTCAGGCAGCGCCATCTCGCCGCCCACGGCCTGCGCCGATGCCCGCAGCGCGGCCTCGATCTCCGACAGCTCGTTCATGCCGCGAGCTCCTTTCGCAGTCGCTTGAGTCCCTCGTGCACGTTGCGCCGCGCGGCATCCTCGCTCGTGCCCATGGCGGCCGAGATCTCGCCGTAGCCGGCGTCGGCCAGGAAGCGCAGGGCGACCGCGGCCCGCTGCTTGACCGGCAGGCGCCCCACGCGGCCCCACAGCTCGCGATCGGGCAGCGCCACCCCGTCGAGCGCGCCCGCCGCCTCGCCGAGCTCCTCCACCGGCAGGGGAGCGCGGCGGCGGGAGCGGAGGTGATCGATGGCCTTGTTGTGGGCGATCCGCATGACCCAGCCCCGGAGGTTCGAGTCATCGCGCAGCCGCGGGTAGGCGCGCAGCACGGCCAGCCAGGTCTCCTGGTAGCAGTCGTCGGCGTCGACGCGGCCCACGGTGGCCACGAGGAAGCGGTGCACCTCGCGGCCATGGGCGTCCAGCAGCGCCTGGAAGGGTGGGAGGTGCACACCGCTCATAACGCGCGCCGCGCCCGTGATGTGAGAACGTCCAGGGCATGTTGCAACGAACGCTGGGTCAGCAGGGACTCGT
>Ga0070739_10002616_pt1 | contig 23828 bp, 19 predicted proteins | sample Coa_R1_7_FD_66445 | JGI IMG/M metagenome (GOLD analysis project Ga0070739, IMG submission 66445) | Surface soil microbial communities from Centralia Pennsylvania, which are recovering from an underground coalmine fire - Coalmine... | ecosystem: Environmental > Terrestrial > Soil > Unclassified ... | reverse complement strand
TCTGCTTGACGTTGGAAAGGCAGCTTGTGGCGCGGGCCTTCTCACGGGCCTGGGCAAAAACCGGGAATAGAATGGCCGCCAGTATTGCGATGATGGCGATGACGACGAGTAACTCGATCAATGTAAAACCAGAACGTTTCATCGATGCATCTCCTTCATTGGTGAAATGTCGAGTGCCGTAGTTGGACTGCTAGGAACTATCGCTGACCTGCTTGAATACGTGAATCCCCCCTTCCTGTTACCATTTCCTCACCGGAGTATCGTTGCGCGAGACGTGGCGCGCTCCGGTTCCTCGCCGCAAGCAAGCCACCGAACTAGAACAGTTGCTAGTTGCTAGTAAAAAACCGGTTTAACTAGCAACTAGCGACTAGCCACTAGCAACTTCTGGGCGGCGCCGTTGTGTGGCGCACCACCAGTTCGGTCGGAAAAACGGTTCTTGCCGGTTCGGGACGCTGGCCTTCACGCGCCCACTGTACCAGAAGCTTCATGCCGTGGGCGATCATCTGCTGGAGCGGCTGGCGCACCGCCGTCAGGTCCGGTAAGGATAGAATCGCCTCCGGCAGGAAATCGTAGGAGACGATGGAGAGATCCTCCGGTATGCACAGGCCCATCTCCTCGGCCACATGAATGGCCGCTACCCCCGACTCGTCGTTGGCGGCCAAAATCGCCGTGGGTCGCTCCGCCGCCGTGAGGATCTGCCGGGCCGCCTCCTTGGCCCGGCTGTAAGCGAAATCGCCCGCCACGATCCATTCCTGCCGGACCGGGAGGCCCTGCTCCTCAAGATAAGCCCGATACGCCGCATGCCGCTCAAATCCGTCCCGCATCTGCATGCGCCCGACGATATGCCCGATCTTGCGGTGGCCCAGCGCGACCAGATGGTCCAGCGCCTGACGGGTCGCCTGCGCGTTGTCGATGGTGACCGTCAGCGTGCCTTCGGGACCTTCCGCCGAAAACACGACGCAGGGGAACTGCTGGGCCGCAATCTCCCTGGGCAGCGTGGACGAGAGGCTGGGCGCGATCAAAAAGATGCCGTCGGCGCGGCCTCCCAATACCGAGCGCGCGATGCCTTTGGGATCGGCGTCTCCCTGGGCGGTATGCAGCAGAATGTCCTGCTGAAGGGCTTCGCCCGCCTCCACGATGGCATTGAGGACCGCCTGAATGTAAGGCGAGAGGACAACCGGATGGGTACCTCTTGGAGGGACGATGGCGATCGTGTCGGTGCGGCCGGTGACCATGGAGCGGGCTAAAGAGTTGGGGCGGTAGTTGAGCTCCCGCGCCACGGCCAGCACCTTCTCTCGGACCTCTTCGGGCACGCCGCGGGGTCCGCCGTTGAGGGCATAGGAAACGGTGGAGGTGGAGATATTGAGTTTCCGGGCGATGTCTTTGATCGTGGCGGCCACGAACGGTTCCCCCAAGAAAACGTTTCGCGAAACGTTTCGCACATGATACAGCGAATTCTAATTTATGTCAATAGTCTAAATGAAGTTATTTTTTATGGTCGTTCAGCGAATATGTCCGCAATCGGTTACCATCGCGGCGATCCGCGGAGGGCTGGCATCGGCGGAGGAGCAGACATAAGAATAGCCAGGGGAGAGATTCCCCTGGCTGGCTTTCCCGGCAGACACAAGCGAATCCGACCGTTGTGCGAGCCAATAGCAAGTTGTCTTTGCCTGCCAATACGCCAGGCGGCGAGCTAAAGTCTGTGCAGGGTAAAAGCAAAGGCTTTATCCTCGGAGCCGTCCTCCTTCAGGGGGATCAATCGCATGGTCTTACCGTCCTCGCTGACCCACCATCGACATTCGTCGGCATTATAGCGGAGGATGCCCTTTGCCTCTGTCCAGGTCAGTTTGGTGACACTTTCTTCGGGTTGAATTTTACTGGCAGGCCAGACCGTTATGAGGGCGCCATCGCTAATAAAGACGAGCGTTTGGCCGGAATCGCCACGCCAGGAGCCAAGAAACGGCTTTTTGGCTGTATCGGCGCCATCACGCGCGTACGCTTGTGCTGTTCCCACGGCTCCGTTCTTATCGTCCCAGGCCGTAGGGATCGTACGGTTACTTATATCCAGGACCAGAAGGAGCAGGATAAGGGCCAGGGCTAAGGCGAGGATCGGCGGCATGCGGCTTGTGGACTGCTCCGGCGCAGCTGGTGGCGACTGTACCTGATCTGCTATACCGAACAGCCCCCTCAATCCCAGCGTACCCCCTACCAGGCAGGCTTTGCGAGGAAGAGACATAATCGGTCCTTATCCTTTCTTGATGGTCTGTCTGGAGGGAGGCATCCTCCTTTGTGGAAGCGCCTCGACGCCGGCATTGAATACGCGCCAGGAAAACGTAGATCGCCGGACAGGTCGGGGGAAAAATACCGCATCCGCCATAGCCTGGCCACTGGGTAGCCAGAACATCGTGAGGAACATCACGGTGAGGAACCCAACGATAACGACGAGGCGTAGACGGCTAGAGGTCAGCCAGCGTGATCGGGCTAAATCGGGACTCAAGAGGTGGCGTTTAACAATGTGGGTACGACACCACTTCCCGTAGGTGGTTGTTCTATACATGGCGGACAGCCTTTCATGTTCATCCTCCTTGCGTATGAAGGAAGTCTGTCCGGCCCTACTCATCAAAGACGAACTGGAGCGTAGGTCCGTGGCGTTGTGGAATGCAAAGAAGGTGAAGAAATACTTCACTACCTATAGGCACTATGCCTTTGGCTGGGTACAGGATTAGCCAGCAAAAATACCGGTTTGTCGATCTTGAGCCCAAAGGAGCGCATGGCGAGGGCATAGCAGCATCTGGCTCCGTCGCCAGGGTGGAAACCATCGGCAGGAGATAGGGACAGTGCCCGGCAGCCGTCCTGACACAAAACCGAGATAAGGAAAGCGATGCTTCGCTCAGGGCTTGCCGGGCGCGCTGCCGGACGGTGGACGCTCCTGCATGACGTGCTTCTGATACTGTTGTGAGATGGTCGAAGACGAAACGCCCGGAGCGGGACTCGAGCTGGAGTGAAAGAAGTTCATATAACCAATCACTCCGACGATGATGAGGATAACGGCGATGGCGATTCCGACGATAGTGGGATTCACGTTCTGCTTCATGGCGTGGTTTCTCCTTTCTTCAGCCACATACTGAGAGCCATCATCACTCCCGACCGGGCTTGAAGCGGGGATCGATGACAGCTCCCTGGCCCTCGTTGACGAGATATTGATGGTTAGCAGCTAACGGCCCGATCCTGTCTACGGCGCCGCTGGGCCACATGATTTCAATCCGATCCGCCTGCATCGCCGAGCCCAATCCGAAAGTGGGCTCACGCTGGCACTCGGACAGGAAGCTGCCGCCACTATGGACGTATTGAGATTGTGTGACGGCTCCCACCGTCACGCGGATCAGCGCTCCGATGCCCTCCCGGTTGGAGCGGCTGCCGACGGTACGGAACCGTATCCAGCGATGGCGATTCCCTCCCTCGTTGCGAAACAGCCGGGCGCGTCCGCCGTTGTCGATCAGCGCCACGTCCAGATCGCCATCATTGTCGATGTCGCCATAGGCGAGGCCACGACCTACGACCTGCTGACGCAGACCGGCCTGCAGGCCGACCTCCTCGAAACGTCCCTGTCCCAGGTTCCGATAGAGCAAGGGGCGCTCTCGGTAGGAGATCATCGTATTGGACAGATGCACCAGGTCATCGATGTGCCCGTTCGCAGCCAGAAGGTCCTGCCGGCCATCCAGGTCGTAATCGAAAAAGAGGCATCCGAACGTCAGATAGTTCAAACTGGTGGCCGCGATGGCGTCCTGGCTGGAGACGTTAGTAAATAGGATGTCGCTCCCTGTGCTGTCGTTGCGAAAGAGCGAGAGACCTTCCGCGGTAAAGTTGCCGACCGTCAACCCGAACTTTCCATCGTTGTTCCAGTCGGCCGTATCGATTCCCATGCCTGCCTTGGCTTTGCCGCCCTCTTCCTCGGCGAGACCGCTTTCGATCCCTTTCTCGACGAAACGCTTGCCTCCCTGGTTCACGAACAAGAAGTTGGGCCAGGTGTCGTTTGCCACGGCGATGTCGGGCCAGCCGTCGCCATTGTAGTCGGCGACGGCAATGCCGAACGACTTTCCCGCCGTCTTAAGCGAGCGGATCCCCGTCTCGGCGCTCACATCTCGGAAACGCCCGCCCCCTTCGTTGTGATAGAGCGTACAGCAGACACCCTCATAGCTTTCGGGGGGACAGTACTGCTTCGATCCGTCCGGCCTGCCGCAGCGTATATCGGTTTTCGGAGACCATTTCACATAATTACAGACGAAGAGATCCAGCTTGCCATCCTTATCATAGTCCAACCAGGCCGCGCTCGTGCTCCATTTCCAGCGCAACGGCATGCCGGGCGGAGGAACGCCTTCCACGCCGGCCTGTTGCGTGACCTCCTGGAAGATCGGCTGGCCGGGCTTGCGCCCTGGGTCACCCAGGGTATTCCGAAACAGGTGATTGGGGCCGATACCGGTGATGTAGATGTCCTCATAGCCGTCGTTATCGTAGTCGCCCACCGCAACGCCCATACCATACATCTCGATGTCTAGCCCGGCTTGGCGCGTTACATCGGTGAAGGTCCCGTCGCCGTTATTGCGATAGAGCTTGAGCGTGCTATGCCGGCTCTTATCTCCCGGCCAGTTGGTACTATTGATAAACAGCAGATCCTGCCAGCCATCGTTGTCATAGTCCAAAAAAGCCACGCCAGAGCCGATGGTCTCCGGCATATACTTTTTGCCGGTGGCGCCGTTATTATGGATAAAGTGGATGCCCGCCTGCTCGGAGATTTCCACAAACCGTACGGCAGGCTCTAGCGCCGCCGTACCAGGATCGTTTCGGTGCCACCGTGCCGCGAATAGAAGGAGGAGCGCGGTTATCGCCAGCGTACCGGGTCCCAGGCGCCAGAGCAGCCTCATCGCTCGCTCCTTACGCCGGAAGCGGTCAGCGCAAAATGTTGCTGCATCTCGGCGTCGTCATCGCGGCCCAGCGCGCGATAGAGACGCGCCAGATGCGCGTGAGCCACACGACTGTCGGGAGCCAGCTTGACTGCACGCTCGTAAAGCTGGGTCGCATGGCTGAAATCCCGTGCCCGTACATAGAAATCGCCCAACGCCATCTGAGAGGCGGCGTCTGCCGGATGGGCTTTGGCGCGGGTAGTCAGTTGCTGCTTTTCCAGGTCGAAGGCTTCGTATTTGCGGTAGAGCGCCAGCATCATCTTGCCCTGGGCGGTATCTCCCAGGCGGATGTAGGTCTGCCCTAGCTCACGATAACTGGGACCATAGCCGGGCTGCAGGTCGATCGCGTGCTGAAAGGCCGTTATCGCCGGTTTCAACTGTCCGGTCGCTACGCATGTCAGCGCTAACTGATAATAGGCATCCGCGCTTTGAGGATCGATCTGCACCGCCCGTTCCGCCATCTGCAAAGCCCGTTTCGCTCGATCGTCTAAACTGGCCCGTTCCATGTAGAGCTGCGATAACTGAACACAATACGGCGCATTCTTTGGCGCAAGCGCGACCGACTGCTCGTATTCCCGCTCGGCCTCGTCCCGTGAACCTTGACTCTCGGCGATGGTGCCCAGCTCATGATGGATGTGAGCCGCCATCTTGGGATCCCTGGCCAGCGCTTTTCGCAGCCAGAGAACACGGTTCCCCCAATCCGTCAGGTAGCCGTAAGCGTCCGCCAGACGCATGATGTCCTCAGCGCGGCCGCTCGCCGCCGCCTGTTTGATAAGCGCCAGGTACTCGCGATACCGGTGCATCGCGTGATAAATATCGGCGGCGCCATTGATACCTATATCGCGCCATCGCGTGTCGCGATCCTGAGAGAGCTTCAGGTAATCCTGAAGGGCGGCTTTGCTGTCGCCGGATAACTGCTCGGCCTGACTGCGACAAAAAATCGTTTCTGTTCTGCCTCCGGCGCGCTCCCACATCTCGGCGGCCAGGGCGGCTGTCCTGGCTCCATGGCTGCCCAATTGCATCGCCTGCATCAAGCCCGTGGCCGCTCGCCGCCACGAGTGGCGGCGGCGATATTCCATGCCGATCTGATAAAAGGCCTCGCCATCGTCGGGTTTCAGCGCGACCGTACGCTGCCATTCTGTCAGCGCCTCGTCTGGATGTCCCCCTGTCTGCGTGAGCGCAGCCGCATAGAGGTGATGCAGTTCCGGCACGTCCGGCGCCAGACGCACGGCCGTTTGCAGCGGGAGCAGCGCCTCCTGTGGGCGGTGCAGCGTCAGCAGGTCCTTGCCGGCAATGGTATAACCGGCGGCATCCTGCGGCGCAAGCCGGATCAACTGCTGCGCCAGAGGCAGCGCCAGGTCAGGCCGGTTGGCATTGCCCAGAGCAATTGCCAGACCGCGAAGCTCGTTCTGCTGCCCCGAAGCCGGACGTTGCGCCAGGTCCGGATGCCGCTGTACGAACTCCTGCAGAAGACGGCCTGCCTCCCGCTCGCGGTTCTGGTCCTCCTCGACAACCGCTTGATCTAATACAACCTCCGCGCTATCGGGTTCATATCGGGCGGCCGTCGCCAGAATCGACCGGGCTTCGTCGTCCCGACCGAGGTTAAGCAGGCATCGGCCCTCATCATGGGCGAGTTTCTCCTCAGATATTCCCATAGCCTGCGCCAGAGCAAAGCTCTTCAGAGCGGCCATATAGTAGCCCTGTCGTCCATAGGCCGATCCCAGGTCCTGATAGGCCGCTCCGTCGGCAGGATGCGCCTGCACCTCCGCCAGGTCATAGCGGATTCGCGCGGCGTCATCGGCGGAAGCGGGAAGTGGCGCGGGAGCCGGCCGCAACAGCAGGCGGCGGCTGATAGGCCAGGCGATTGCCAGGCCTATCAGGAGCGCCACGAGCGCCCCCGTTCGCCAGACCCGACGGCGTGCGGTGCGCGGCGGATCGGTGTTCGGAAGAGAAGAAATGGGATGCGTCGTCGTTGACATCTTTCTCAGGCCACACGTAAGGCGAAACGCGTAAGGAGCAGACAAGAGGCCGGAAATGCGCCTCTTGTCTGCAGGAGAGACGATCGGAATGACAGCAGGGGATTATAAGGGCTGCTCCCAAATGTCCCCATCGGAGTAGAAAAACGCTGGATCGCAGATCCAGTACTTGCTGAGCTTGATTGCCTTGGCATGGCCGTCGAAGAAGCTGACGTTGCACGTCCCGTTGTGACGGGAAACCGCTATATCCAGTTCCCACTTTGCCTGGACTGCGATGGAGGCGTAGTGCGGACCGCGGAAGTGCCAGCCTTCGTAAGCCACATGATTCGCCGGATAGTGCTCGTCCTGATTCTTGCAGTACTTCTGGTAAGCCGTATCCGTCCCGGTCCAGGGATCGCCGCCGTCGTACATGTCGGCAGTATCCGCGAACTGGACCAGTTGCGCCGGCTTTTGATAGGCCGCCAGCGGAATAGCGGCCAGGAATCCGGACATTTCGTCGTTGATAGCGATAGAACGTCCCGTGACGCCGCCTACCTCACTGGCCCAGCCCAATCCTTCCTGTCCCTCATGCGAAGGACAGACCATCACGTTGTAGTTCTTCACGTAGGGCTGGATCAGCGGAATCCAGGTGCCGTTGGCATTGGGGTTGCCATCGGAATTCTCGATGATCAGGGGCAGCGTATTCTCATCGTAGTCCTGGGTGTATTGCATCGCGCCCAGGGCTAGCTGCTTCATGTTGCTGATGCAGGTGATCGCCCGCGCTTTCTCTCTGGCCTGGGCGAAGACCGGGAAGAGAATAGCGGCCAGGATGGCAATAATGGCGATCACCACGAGAAGCTCAATCAGGGTAAAGCCACGCGCCTCTGCGCGTCTAGAACCGCTTGGTTTCATCACTTTCCCTTTCTGTAAGGCGCGTTGCCACTCTGGTTTTTTACGTGAAGCGAGGGCAACGCAAATCCGAGTGTGATCCCTTTCTGTTCTCACCTCCCTTGACCGGACGCGAACGGCTGAAGCGCCGGATCGACATATTCGATGGTGACTGCCTGCTTGAGGCGAGCCGCCTTAACGTGTTGCCAATCGATATACCGTGGATTCTTCGGATCATCGTTGGCTGCGCGCGGAAAGGAGAAGACCAGCAGGCGGCGCCCCGGCTGGGCCGAGTCGAGCGCCGTGACGCGGACCGTCTTGACGTGCTTATCGTTGTCGAACGCCGGCCCGATCGCGCCGGAGCCCACGAGCAGCAGACGGTTTAAATTCTGCGGCGGCGGCTGATCCTGGTTGAGCGCGAAGGTAAAATCAGCCGTCTGGCCCTCTATCCGCGCGGACCGGTATGCGCTCCCATAACTATTCTGACCGATCTGCTCGACGCTGCGCTTGACCGCCGGAGTCTGGCCTCGGCGAGGCGGCCCTCCCATCGGTCTCCCCATCGCTGTCTGCTCCGAATTCGAGCAGCCTGTCAGGAGTACACCCACGACCAGAAGCAAATACACCGCCACGGCTTTTCTGTTCATGTTCTCTCCTGTGGAACCGTCGAACAGAAAGAACCCGCTCTGCTCACAAGCGTTCTGTCACTCTCGCTGCTGCCTATTTTCCGGCAGTCGCTGGATTCACGAACATGCAGCAGGGTGGGAAGAGAAATGTACCGGGCAGGCACGTCCTGCAAGGACATCCCTTTCTCCTCAACACGCTCCAGCAGCATGCGCACGGCGATAGCGCACATATCGACCAGGGGGTATGCGATGCTGGTCAAGGGTACGTCGAGCTGCGCTGCCAGGGGCACATCATCACAGCCGATCATCGCGATATCCTCCGGGACGCGCAGACCGCAGCGCCGGATTCCCATCATGGTGCCCAGAGCGGCCGCGTCGTTAAAGCAAAGTAGGGCATCCGGCCGGTCCGGGTCCTGGCTGAGCGCTTCGGCGCAGGCGCGCGCGGCCGCGTAGTCGAAGGAAGTCCCGGCATAGGAATAGACCCTCGGAGGCTGTCCTAACTCCGCGATCGCATGACTATACAGATCGTGGCGCGGATCTCCTCGCCGTGTCAGCGAAGCGACCGGGGCAAGATAGCCGATTCGCCGCCGGCCCTGCGACACGAAGTGCTCCAGGGCTGCCTGCACGCCGGTGTGCATCAAACCCGCCACCGAATCACGTCCCGGCACTTCATAACCCATGATCACGGTTCGTGTCATATCCGGCTGCTGAACGCGCTCGCGCACCTGGGTAATGGTCTCGCTCCACAGCAGTAGTCCGTCTAATTGGCGAGAGATGAGACCCTGCAATAGGTGCAGGTCGTTGACCTCGTCGTCACGCCGTACGGCCAGGACCATGTCATAGCCGCGCCGTTCCAGGGCTTCCTCACATAGAGAGACCATCCGCGCAAAAAACGGGTTCTCCAGTGGACCCACCAGAAGCCCCACCACCCGGCTGCGGCCGGTCTTCAGTTGCTGGGCCGCCCGATTGGCCGTATAGCCAAGCTCCGCTGCGGCCTGCAGCACACGCTGGCGCGTCTCCGGCGATACGCGCGTGTTGCCACGCGCGCCGTTGAGCACATGGGCGACCGTGGAATGATGAACCTGAGCATAACGCGCTATGTCCCGTAATGTTGTCTTCACCGGTAGCCCCGTCCTTCTGACCGAACCTTCGGTCTATTGCGCCATTATAAGAAAGCCTGCATCGATTGTCAAGTGGTTTTTGAGAGATAAACCGGATAATTTGATAAATTTTTATGCGGGCGGCAACAACGCGCGGCGGCAAGGCCGGGCGGTCTCACGATCCTTGACAATAACGCGTCATCTATGTTACAGTGCCACATTCTATCGGGGGGCTTACAGGGGGTAAAACGATGGGACCTGCAAGACGGTCGAGGCCGTGGCTCCAATTTATCCTGATGGCACTCCTCCTCGGAGCCTGCCAGAGGCGCGGCAGCGCCCAGACCTTTACCAATCCCCTCTTCAAAAGCCAGGATCCCTGGGTCTTGTTCTGGCATGGCAGCTACTACTATTCGGAAAGCAGCGGCCAGAGCGTGCTGGTGCGCCAATCGAAGACACTTACCGGTCTGGCAAGCGCTACGCCTACCACGGTCTGGACGGCTCCCTCTTCCGGACCGAATAGCCAGGACGTATGGGCGCCGGAGATCCATTGGCTTAACGGCGTCTGGTACATCTATTATGCTGCCGACGACGGCAATAACGCCGATCACCGGCTATTCGTGTTAAAGTCGACTACCGCCAGCCCTTTCGGTCCCTATAGCATGGCGGCTACCGGGTATTCCAACGGGGAGTTGTATGAGCCCAGCGACTGCTGGGCAATCGATCCGGACGTTTTTACGGCGGCGGATGGGCATCTATATATCGTCTGGTCCGGATGGGCAGCGGCAAGCAATACGACCCAGAACCTTTACATCGCTCCTCTTTCGGATCCGCTCCATATCGGCGGCTCCCGCGTTCTCATCGCCCAACCGGCCGAGTCTTGGGAGACGCGGACGGCGCCTATCGAGGAAGGTCCGGTAGGCTACGTTCGCCATGGCATTACCTATATCACCTACTCGGCCAGCGCGAGTTGGACGACCGACTATGCGGTAGGCCTGCTCACGGACCCCAGCGGAAATATCCTCAGCACGACCGCCTGGGTCAAGTCGGGACCGATCCTGGACCATCATAGCGCGGCCTATGGACCCGGTAGTGTCGTGTTCACGCTCTCCCCCGACGGCACGGAGTCCTGGATGCTTTACCACGGCATCGATTCTCCTTCCTGCACGCCTTCGTATACCTGCCGGGATATCCGCCTGCAGCCCTTCACCTGGAATGCGGACGGCTCTCCGCTGTTGGGCGACCCGGTCGATCCGGGCGTTGCGCTGTTCGTGCCTTCGGGCGAGAATGGCCCCCATGGATGGGGTGCGGCACGGTCCGGCGACGCGGTGACGGGAGCATGGAAATACCTTAGCGCGGCCAGCGCCCAAAGCGCCTCCGATGGCGCCACCTGGCATATGGTCTTTCGTGGCGATACTCTGTATGACTATAGCGTCTCGGCGGCTGTCCAATGGGCCGCCATGGCGACCGGCGACGGCTTCCCCAAATACGGCCTGTATGCCTTCTATGCCGACGCCAACAACCATGCCGAGGCGTTTCTCGATCGGAATTATGGGGTCTTTGCTACCCACGCGGTCGTCCAGGGAACGGACATGGGTTGGCAGAATACGTCTCTGCCCGCAGGATTCGATCCGGCCCAGTTTCACACGCTATCCATTTCCAAGAATGACAGCCTCTTCACCTTCCGGCTGGATGGCGCCTTCATGCAGCAGCGGCGCTTCGCGCTCCTCAAAGGTCAGATCGGCCTGGTCACGGATGGCACGCAGGCCAACTACCAGAAAGTATCCATTACCGACCACAGCAATGGATGGGAAGATGCGTTTGGCGATGCCGCGGAAGGAAATACGAGCGCCGGCTTGCGAACCGGCGGCTGGACTCTCCAGGGCGCCAGCGGAGCCGACGGCACAACGCTGGGATCCGGGTGGAATCAGCTCTTTCGAGGTAATCCCAACCTGGCATCTTATACCGTGTCCGCAGATCTCAAGTGGCTGCAGACGGGCACTACGTCCGCGTATCCGAAGTACGGGATTTATGCGAGCTATAACGATGTCAACAATCATGTGGAGGTGTTCCTGGACCGCAAATATGGGGTCCTGGCGACTCATGCTTTCGTAGGCGGGATAGAAGCAAGCTGGCAGAACACAAATTTACCGGACGGCTTTGACCCCACCCAATATCACACTCTAAAGGTCACCAAATCGGGAAGCCTGTTTACCTTTTTGCTGGACGGCAGCGTCGCGCAGCAGCGCACATTCGCCATCGAAAACGGGCAGATCGGACTCGTAACGGAAGATACCAGAGCAAGCTATCGGAATGTGTCCGTTACCGGGCTGCCATAGCCGCGCATCTTCTTATAGACAAGTTTGTTCGCTAATAGCGGTCATGCCCTCATTCCCATCGAAGATAGATGTGAACCACAAGCGACCTGCCTTGATTTATTGAGCCGGCCTGGCAAGGAAAGCGTCGCCTGGGCGCGCCAGGAATAACAAAAAGGGTTAGAGTAGATGCGTCCGCTAATCGCTACCAGGCTGTATGGCTTCCCCATTGCTCAGGGTATACGCCATCGCCTGCTCGATAGTCATCGCCTGTCCCTGTTCCCAGGCGATTGCAAATGCCGATTCGCCCAATGCCTCACGCACGATAGCCAGGTTTCGGTCATGCTTTTCGCGTTCATTGGGTGGCAGGGGGGAACCGATGGCTTCGCGCAGAGCCTGTGCGGCGGCCCATAGTCTTGACGCCCGTTGCATTTGTCCCTGTGCTGCGGCAAGGGAAGCCAGGGATTCCATGGATTCGGCAATACCCTGCTTGTCTCCTAACTCCCTTCTTATCGCCAGGCTTTCCTCACACCGCGCACGCGCTGCTGCGGGATCTCCCGTGTTAAGCGCCACCATCCCCAGGCAGTTGAGCGAGACAGCAAAGTCTCCCCTATCTCCTAACTCCTTAAAGAGCGCCAGGCATTCTTCAAACAGGGCGCGTGCCAGTCTGTAGTCGCCCCGCTCCTTCGCCACAAGTCCCAGGCAGTGGAGCGAGACGGCGATACCGGACTTATCTCCTAACTCTCTTCGGATCGCCAGGCTGTCTTCATGGAGGGTCTGTGCGGTGGTATAGTCGCCCTGACGCCAGGCCACATATCCTATGCAGTGGAGCGAGATCGCAATGCATCCCTTGTCTCCTAACTCTCTTCGGATTGCCAGGCTGTCTTCATAGAGGGTTCGGGCTGTCGCATCGTCTCCCTGCTCTCTTGCCACATTTCCCAGGTTGTTGAGCGCGCAAGCAATGCCCCACTGGTCTCCCATATCTCTATCTATTGCAAGACTTTGCTCATAAAGCGTGCGTGCCGCCGCATAGTCGCCCTGCCATTGAGCCACAAGTCCCAGATTGTTGAGCGAGCTCGCAATGCCGCGTTTATCTCCCAGCTCTTGACTTATGGCCAGACTCTGCTCGTGTAAGGCGCGAGCCTCTGCATAGTCGCCCTGATGTTCGGCGAGATTGCCCGCACCGTTGAGCGCCTTCGCTCGCGCCGGCGACCCTGGAGGGAGGTCATCCTGGGATAAGGCCGTACGTAGATGCTCCCGGCCCTCACTCCAGTTGCCATGGATCCCCCAAAACCTCCATAGCGCCCCGGCAAGCCGTAAGCCTGCCTCTCCACTCTCTTTGTCATGCTCGCTCCAGCGCAGCGCCGCGCGCAGATTGTCCTGCTCCGCCTTCAACCGCTCCATCCACTCGGCTTGTAAAGGCCCGGTGAGATGCGGTTCTGCTTCCTCGGCCAGCGCCAGGAAATATGCCAGGTGACGCGCGCACCATCGCGTTTCCTCCTCCCTCTCAAGCAGTCTCTCTCTTCCATACGCCCGGATCGTCTCCAGAAGATGATACCGGCTCCGGCCTGCTCTCTCTTCAGCGATTACCAGCGACTTATCCACCAGAGAGACCAACAGGTCCAGCACTTCAAACGCTTCTACCTGTTCGTCAGCACAGACACTCTCTGCTGCCTCCAATGCCCACCCGCTTGCAAACACACTCAAACGCCCTAGCAACAGCCGTTCTTTCTGCGTAAGCAGCTCATAGCTCCAATCCAGCATCGCCTGCAGGGTCTGCTGACGCGGCAAATCCGCCCGGCTCCCTCCCCGCAGCAGACCAAACCGATCCGACAGGCGAGAAGCGATCTGCTCCACGCTCATGGCAAGCAGCCGCGCGGCTGCCAATTCTAAGGCCAGCGGGATTCCGTCCAGTTGCTGACAGATCTGCACCACACTCCCTGCATTTGCCTGGCTCAACCGGAAGGCAGGAGCGATCAACTGCGCCCGCGCCACAAACAACTGCACCGCAGCGTACTCCAGCCACACGCCAACAGGCTCTTTCTCGACGATCGGAGTGGCGTGGACAGGCGGCACAGATAGGGAGGGCACTCGCCACACTAACTCCCCGGTGATCCCGAGGGACTGCCGGCTGGTGGTCAGGATCTTGAGGCGCTTGCCGCTTTGCAGCAGCGCCGCCACCAGGGGGATACATCCTTCCAGCAGATGCTCACAGTTGTCCAGCACCAGCAGCAACGCCTTCGACCGAAGCGCGCCGCTAAGCGTTTCCAGCAGTGCCCGGCCTGGCTCTTCTCGCACCTCCAGCACGGAAGCCACACTGTGAGGGATCAGAGCCGGATCGGAGAGCGGAGCCAGGTCCACGAAACAGACACCGTCCGGGTAGTCGTCGGCCACCGCTTCGGCTGTGGCGATGGCTAAACGGGTCTTGCCCACGCCTCCCGCGCCCGTCAGCGTTAGCAGCCGTACCGCGCTCAGGCTCGCGCTCACCTCCTCAATCTCCTGCTCCCGGCCGATCAATCCACTTACCGGCTGAGGCAGACGTATGGGAGCCGGTGCGGTGGGAGCCGTTGGAACAGGCGTGGATCGAACCACCTGCGCCTGGTATCTGGCCCGCGCCCGCAACTGCTCAAAGAGGGCCGTGGTTTGCGGGTCCGGCTCCGTATGGAGCTCACGATGCAGCAGCAGTCGCAACTGCCGATACACCTGCACCGCTGCCGCATAGTCTCCCCCATCCGCCAGCGCCTGCATCAATCCTCGTTGCGCGCCCTCCCGCAGCGGATCCACTCCGATCACCGAACGCAGATGAACGCCAGCTCCGGCGGCATCCCCGGCCTGCAGCGCCGCCTCGGCCAACTGCTCCCGCGCCTGCAGATACGCCTGTTCTCGCTGCTGCCGCTCCAGCAGTACCCACTCTTCGAGGCAGTCTTCCAGCAGCGGACCGCGATAGAGCGCAACAGCCCGTTCCAGGGAAACGCTATCCCCACGCCGGATCGCCGCATCAAAGGCCAGCACATCCACCTGCGCCTCCGTCAACTCCAGGCATAGCGTCCGGCGCGTCGGCGAGAGCAGCCGGGGGCTTTCTTCGGCTAACACCTGCCGCAGATGGTGTAACACCTCTCTGAGGTTAGAATGCGCCTGCCGCTCCGCACTCTCCGGCCACAGCGTGCCGGCCAGCCAGGCACGTTCGACCTCGTGTCCCGTCCTCAGCGCCAGCAAGGCGAGCAGATGGCGCGCTTTGCGCATACACGAACGGGTCACCGAAGTTCCGTTCACGCGCAGGTTCAGGGGGCCAAACAGCCAGATTTCCAGGTTGGAAGGGGTGGTAGTGTCGGGCTGGGTCATCATCAGAGCCCTCTCAGCGGAATTGTACAAGCATAATTTCTTTGCTTACCAACGTTTTTCCTGTCTCCCTACCTACGTTTCCACCCACGCCGTCCTGCGATACTTTTGCCAGGACACTTAGACTGAAGTTGGAGGGAGTAATCCTTCCAGCCAGGAATTCCGAAGGAGGAAAGTCACCATGTTCCATAGGTACGCTTTCGGCAGGATTCTCGTGGCAGCGTTGGCGTTGCTGATGTCTTCCGGTCTGCGCCTGCCCGCTCAGACCGCCAGCCAGGACAAGACCTGGAGCGTCAAGGCCGACTATATCGAAGCCTGCTCGTGCCATCTGTTCTGCACTTGCTACTTCAATACCTCGCCCGAAGGCGGGATGAAGTGCGAGTTTAACAACGCCATCAACATCACAGAGGGGCATGTTGGAGATGTCAATCTGGACGGCCAGAAGATATGGCTCTCCGGGGACCTGGGAGGCGATTTTACCAAGCCGCTCAAGTCCGCTATCATCACCCTCGAACCGAGCGTAACCCCCGAGCAGCAGAAGGCGCTCATCTTCATCGTCGGCAAGATCTATCCCTTTAAGTGGCAGAAAGTCGCCGTGGATAAAGCCCCCATTCTCTGGGAGAAGAATGGCATGCACGGCCACGCCAAACTCGGCGACGGGCAGGGAGAGGTCTTCCTGACCGGTTTGACAGACTCCGACGGGAAACCTACCGTGGTTCACAACCTCAAATACTGGGGAGCGCAGAGCAACACAGGCTTCTATCTGGCGAAGGGAACCCATCACTATAAAGGCCACGGCCACGACTACTCCCTGAAAGACCGCAACGGCTTCTTCATCCACATCGAGTCCGAGGGAACGCTGGATTAGAAAGAGGACCTGACGCGGGAAACCAGCAGCCAGGGGGTGTATCCTCTTGGCTGTTGTCGGTAACATGGGCAAAAGTATTCCGCGGGCTGCGGATCGGTAGTTGCTGGCGAGCGGGCCTTTGTAGAGGCTCTTTGCGTCCGTGGCAGCGGAAACGGCTTCGCGCACGGCCGGCTCCGTTAGATCGAGCAACAAAAAGGGTTAGAGCACATGCTCTAACCCGGAACCAGGAAGGGACGAAAAGAATGCTCCGACACCAAATAAGTGTCAATAACTATCAGATACTCCCCTAGCTATAATAAGTTCCACAAATCCGGGAGTGTTGGAAACCCCGCTCTCTTTCCCACGCCAGAAAACGTACGCTTGACGTTGCTTGATCGAAGATGGAAGTTCTATCTCTTGAGTAACCCGGCCCATTTCGTGAGCAAATGTCGATGCAACCGCCGATCCGGACCGAGTTACTCCCGGTGTTAACCCGCCGCAGGCGGGTCGGATACTCATCAGTTCGAGCCTGATTAGAAGACTTATGTGGCGGATCACTGTTCGGGGTGAGCGCGTTCCAGAACCAGAACCCAATCTTGCGGGGAGGGCAGTTCGGGCGCACGGTACTCGTCGCTCCAGATCGTGGTCCTTGACGATGAGTCGTGCTCGCGTTTTGGCAGTGTGAAGTTTGACCGGAACAACTGAAAGTTGCGGAACTCCTGCCGGTCACCGATCTGAAACAGCCATAACCCCGTCGGTCCGGAAGCGATATTGTTGACCCTGACGATGGGCGTGACGTAGGTTGTGATTCCATCCGTCATCGTCATCACCGCGTAGGGACCACGGACGCCCGCGGTGATTCGGATCTCATGGCCGATCTCCGGGACAGGCATCTCGCCGAGCAACGCGCCCCACTGCCCGTTGTGCCGGTCGTGCAGGTAGATCTTTTTGAACAGTGGGCTGTAGAGTGCGACCAGGTAGTTGTTGGGATCGTGGAAGCGGAGAACGATACCCGCTTCCGCGTCGCTATGAGCCTCGACGGATGCCGTCAGATCGGTCTCATCTCGTCCCTCCAGAACCGTCACCATCCCCTTACCGCCGATCAGGCGGCCATCCTGACGATGCGTGGGCGTGCCGTAGTCCTTCCAGGCCGGGCTATCGAGCCCGGTGAATCGGTCGGTGAAGAGCGGAGGCATGACCGCGCCTTCGAAGAGGTTGGGGGGAGGGCCGGCGCAGATGAACGTTCCCAGATCGTGTCTCCTGGCGTTTACGGGGTTGAAGTAGAAAGCGTGATAGGGAACGTCGCGCTCGATATGCTTCACGACGATACCGCTCCAGTTATAGACCTCGCGGCGCGGCTGATAGATCACGCGCACTTCACCTGGGATGCCTGCCGCGAACGATCCCGCCTCCACCCACTCCGGATGCGGCTCGAACCGCTGCCACGGGTAGGACTCCAGCAGCCGCTTGCCCAGCCCGACCTGCGTCGAGCCCGGCGCGTTCATACCGGTTTTCCATGTGGTCAGGTCGTAGACCGGCGTGATGCCGGGATCGCCTTCCACGCTCGCTTGCCAGACCCCGGCGGCGCCATAGGTGTGGCCTAGCTCGCCGCTGAGAATGCAACTCCAGAAGACGTAGCGCTGTACATCTTCGAACGCCGTCTGCATATGAGTTTCATAGCAGGCCTCTCCGACCAGGACAGGCATCTTCGGCGTTCTGGCGTAGGCCGTGACGAGCTTTGGCGCCGCCTTGACCGCCGCCTCCCAGTCCCCATGGCCGGTCTGGAGCATATCGAAGTCGAGCACACTTTCGTCGGTGACGGCGCTTCGCGCCGACTCGAACGGATGCATCGTGATGGGACGATGGTATGGGTCGGTCTCCCGCACGTACCGCGCGACCTCAGTCCACTCTTTGCCGCCTGCCTCACCACCAACGATCCAGACCACCGGATAGGCGCCGTAGTGTGCGATCAGGTTTCGCCAGTGCCGCTTATAGCCTTCGATCCCGACGGATTCCAAGCTGCCTCCACGTCCCCAGCCGCCGACGATCGCCGGGACGATCCCGGCGTCTACCAGGTGCCGAAGGCGCCGGTCGGCGTAGTCGAAGTAGGCCGGATTGAGCTTGCTGAAGTCGCGCGCCTGGTACGGCATGCCTCCCTCGTTCTCCCAGCGAGGCTCGAACATCCCTTCGTCGGGATATGGACCGCAGACGATCTGTACGACACTGAACCCCTTGGCCTTACGGTCCGCCGTAAGCTCCTGAAAGCCTTCCCAGGTCAGCCGTTTGGCAAGCCCCTTCCACCAGGTGTCGCCCAGCCAGAAGAAGGGCGTGCCGTCCTCATGGCAGAGGTGCCGCCGGTCTGCCGCAATCCGGATCGAGCCGTGCTGAAAGAGCCGGTTGTCGCCCTGGTACCGCGTCACCTCGATCCTGCCCTCGACACCCTGCAGGCGCAGGTTCGCCATATCTGAGCACTCGGTCCGATAGCTATGGGTTCCCAGGGTCCCCGAGGCGTAGCGGAAATGCCAGCGGTTTCCGCCTGCCCAGAACGCCGGAACGCGCAGATGACGGCCGTCGGGAGTGTTGACGACCGCAGTGACGACCGCCTCGATAAACGGGTTCACGTAGGTCTTCTCCGAGGTCAACGTCACTTCGACGACGCAGTTCGCCTGAGTGGTCATGGTGGGAAGCGCTCCGAGAGCAGTAATCGGGAGTGCCGATAGGGCGATGAGTGCCAGAGCCCATAGCGCAAGCCGCAGCCGTGTTCCCAATAGGAGGACGATCTCAGCCGCGCATCGGTGGGCAACACTGCCCTCGATGTCGGTGAATAGATACGTTACAGTCCCACTTGGTAAGCCTGGCACGATCTTCCTCCGCTGTAGGATCAAGCGATGACGCCTCCCTGTTCGACGGCGAACGGAGTAACTCCTTGTGGCGAAGAGTCTACACATCTGATGGCTGAGAAGGAAACGTTCGTCCCTAAGATGAAACAATGCTCTGTTATTCCATCGCTAGGCGTTCTGGTCGGCGTCCCGCAAAAGACACCTCGTTATGAGAAAGCAGACGAAATGCAGCGCGCGCGCCGGATGGTTTTCGGACGCTACGATTATGCCTCCTTCCTCACTTTCATCGCCTATGCAGCGGGGTCGGTCGTCGTGCCGGTGTGTCTGGTAGCTCTCGCGCGCGAGTTAGGCTTTCGCCTCGACAGGGGCGGTCTGGCAGCAGGGGGCGCTCCATCTGGGACGGACGCTCGCGATGGTCGCCTCCCTGTTGCTGTGTGGCTTTTGGGCGGGGCGCTGGGGCAAGCGGCGGACGCTGGGGCTGGCGGTGCTTGGGATGGGGCTGGGCATGAGCCTGTGCGCGCTCGCCCCCGCCTACGGCTTCGTGTTGCTCGCCCTGGCGCTGGCGGGACTGGGCGAAGGCGTCATCGAAGGGCTCTGCACTCCCTTTGTGCAGGACCTCCACGCCGAGGAGCCAGGGCGCTACGTCAACTTCTCCCATGCCTTCTGGTCCATTGGCGTCCTCGGCGCAGTCCTGCTCGCCGGAGCGCTGCTCTCGCGGGGCGTCTCCTGGCGGCTGATTACCCTGGGCGTCGCTGCTCTGGCGCTTGTGCCCGCGCTGCTGCTGCTTGGACCTGAGCGTCCCGACCGCGCCTATCCCGAACACCCGCATCGGCTGGACAGAGCGACGGTCTGGCGGCAGATGGCCCGCATTCTGCGCCTGCCTCGCTTCTGGCGCTTCTTTGCCGCGATGTTCGTCGCCGGAGGCGGGGAGTTCTGCCTCACTTTCTGGAGCGCCAGCTACCTGCAACTGCACTTTGCGGCCTCGGCCTGGGTCGGCGGGGTGGGAACGGCCTGCTTCGCGGCGGGGATGGTGCTGGGACGGACGGGCGGGGGCTACTGGCTGAAGCAGCAGCATCTGAAAGGACTCATTGTCGGTTCGGCTCTGGGTGGAACCGCGATGACCCTCTGCCTGCCGTTAGCGAGTTCGCTCACGGCGTTCCTGCTGCTGCTCTTTCTCTCCGGAGTGCTCACCGCGCCGTTCTGGCCAAGCGTTCAGAGCTACGCGGCGGAGCGGTTGACGCAGGTGGATACGACGCTGCTGATGATCCTGCTGGCTTGCGCGGGTGTGCCAGGCTGCGGGTGCTTTACCTGGCTGATGGGGTATGTGGGCAACCACAGCGGATTAGGCAAAGCCTTTTACCTGGTGCCAGCCTGCTACCTGTTGCTGGCGCTGCTCGTCAGTGGGGAGGGGCGGAAGCGAGCCACCCATCCTCCGCTGTAATATCTTCATGGAGACAGGCTCTCATGAACGGAATCCAAGCAAACGGGGTAAACATGCGAAAGGCCGCAGAAACGATCTGCGGCCTTCAAGCGAGCGACCAAAACTCCCCGCGGTGGACTCGAACCACCAACATTTCGGTTAACAGCCGAACGCTCTGCCATATAAATTTGGCAGTTTAGAGGGTTTTAGCTCCCTTCATACAGGTAACAGTATTCTGCTCTCGCCTGTAATCGCGTGTCCTAGCGACTCTTACCCGCTACGTTCCGCCTCCCAACATAGGAGAAGGGACAGAACAATGCGGTTAACAGACACGGTGCAGGATTACGTCAACTGCATCACCCACGAGCGCCGTCTTGCCAAAAAGACCACCGTGACCGGCTACGCCAGTTACCTCCGGATCTTCCTTGTATGGATGCAGCAGAACGGATATGAGGAGCCTACGCTCGACGATTTCAACGTTCCCGTTCTCAGGCGCTACCAGTATTACCTTTCCGGCATGGGGCTGCGCCCGCGCAGCATTCGGGGCCGTTTCCATCCCATTGTCGGTTTAGGCGAATTCCTTGTCAAGAACGGCGCCCTGGAGACGAACCCGGCAAAGGCGCTCACGCTACCCAAGAAGGACGCCGCCCAACGCCTGCTTGTCACCGATGAGGAAGTCCTCCTGCTGCTGCAAGCCAGTGAACGCCAGCGCAACCCTCGCCAGATCGCTCTATCGCGGGCCATGCTCTCGGTCTTGATCTTCGCGGGCCTAAGACGGGAGGAACTGCTCTGCCTGCGCGTGAACGACATCAACTTTACGGACGGCAGCATCCTGGTCCGCTCTGGCAAGGGTAGCAAGAGCCGCACGGTCTACACATGCGAACAGTGCATGACGGCCTTGAAAGAGTGGATCGTCTTTCGCCCGAAGAACTGCAAGCATGACTATCTATGGGCGCGGGATAAGAGCCGGCGTATGTACGAGTACGGCCTCAACGCTACGCTGGAAACCGTGAAGGCGACGGCAGGACTGGCCGACCACGACAATATCAAACCTCACTCTCTCCGGCATAACTTCGCAACCCGCCTGATGAACAACGGGGCACCGATCAAGAGCATTCAGGCGGCACTCGGACACGCGCACATGACCACCACGGCGATCTACCTGCACCTATCCGAGCAAGAGGCGAAGCAAGTCGCCCATCTGACCGCCCTAACGCCCTCGCAGCCGAAACCGCAGGACGATCCGAAGATTATCCGCCTGCCGCAAGGCCGGGATCAGCGAGAACGTATCCGCCGTCGCATCGCCCGGCAAGCATAACAGGCTCTTAGAGGAAGGACCGGTCTTCTGGCAGAAGACCGGTCCTCCTCTTTCAACCTCTACACTCGCTTTTGACTTCCTGTGTACCCAGCTACCTGTCCTGACCAATGGGCCGTATGAAAAGGTGGTCGCGTAGAAATAACACATAGGGGCAGGAATGGGGATTCTGTGTGAATGAGAAGGAGTCAGCGAACAAACCGAGAAGTAATCAAACCATCCCACTTTAGGAGCGTTTGGAAATGAAGACGTTTTTCAAGCAGTTGAGCGGAGCCTTGATCGGAACGCTGATAGGGCTTTTCATCGGTGCGACCGTATGGGGCCATGCTACCCCGACTGGAATCTCGAATAGCGGGGTTCTACGTGTTCAGAGGCTCGAGATCGGACCTGCCAAAGGGGCGCCCGGTATTGTCCTGCAACAGCGGCCCCTCGGCTACTCAGAAATAACCCTCTCCTGCAAAGGAACCCAGCGATTTCTGATCCAAGCCGCTCCCGATGGCGGGTTGTTTTGGATGCTCGACCGGGACGGCACGCCGGGCATTTCGATGATGGCGGACAAGTCGAGTTCTATCCGCGTCAGGACTTCCGACGGAAATGACCATGAAATTGCCGATCCGCAGAATGCCCCCTGATTGTAGACCTAATGGTTGGGTAAGAGCCGTCTGCCGCCGATCTATCGCCGTGACGCGGTGTAGTAGTATCTGACCCGCTATCCGCAAAACGGGACTATTAGGCCGTCTGAAAAGTATTCGCTTGCAAAAATCTTGCTATTAGCTTGCAATTTGCGTGCAACTGTGTTATACTAAAGGCACACACCCTGGCGGACGTTCGCTTGAAAGGAGTAGGCTGTGAGTTCACTATCAGAGTGGGTAAATGCCCAAAAGAAAGGAACGGTGCTATTTGGGAGTTGGGAGCGGGCTAAGACCAGTGTTACATGCCGGATCGATGACCTTCACCTTCAAATGTTAGAGCGGTTAGCGAAGGAACTCGGATTAACACGCACCGCCTGTGCAGAACACATTCTGGAGCTTGCAATAGGGGACGCCTGGACAGCCTGCTATGGCAGGCCGCTCAATCCCGAGGAGGTCCGGCAGATGACCGATCTTGCGCGGAGAGTGGGGCAAGCCCAAGCACTGGCCGTACAGCAGTTGAATGGAAATGAGCAGGCAAGACGATTGATGGAAGAAGCGCATGTCATCGAGGTCCGGATGATGGGGGATCTACATTCCATTCGGCTATCAGTCGGTAGCTCTAACATGAATCCTGCAACGGCACCAATCATCGCGTCTTTTCATGTGAGTTGGCTAGAGGACAAAGACGTGACAGCCATAGCGAAAGAGCTTCAGGACAAGTTACTTACCGAGATCGCCGAAGGGCGTTTAAGCGTACAGCAATAAGTCGGTTAGGGATCATGGAGAGACAGCCAGGGGAACCTTCTTCCCTGGCTGTCTGGTGCATGGATCGGCAGGCTATACCTGCAACTACTCGATCCCCTGGAAGAGTTCCGCGATGGCTACTCCCAACGCCTTTGCCAAAGCCCTAATTGTTATGACCGATACGTTGCGCTCCCCCTTCTCGATCTGGCTCAAATAGTGCTGGGTAAGATCAGCGGCGAAGGCCAGCTTCTCCTGAGACAGCTTGCGGGCTTTTCGGAACTGGCGAATCCGCCCGCCTAATGCGCGCAGAAACTCCTCCGCCTGATCGTCGTGCTCCCCCGCCTCATCCATGCCTCCATCGTAAAGGCCAGCAAGAAAAATATCTAGTCACAGTAGTGACTAATAGCTAGAAAAGGGATATAATGGCCGCGTAATTGACCGATTGGAGGATAACAATGGAACGGCCTTCTGCCTCTTCGATAGCAGTCCGTATCTACCTCTTGATCCTCTTGACGCTGCCGATCTTGGCTGTCTGCTATTACTTCGTGATCGCCTTACCCAGCTACAACCGGCAGAAGCTTGCTCTCGACCGGCAGCAGTTCCTAGCCCGCCAGCAAGCCATACAAGCAGAGCAAGCAGCGACACAGGCGCGTCTCCAGGCCGAAGAGGAAGACCGGCGCCGGCAGGAACAGGCTGCGACTGCAGAGCGCGACAAGGCGGAAAAAGCGGCTGCTCTGGATAAACGCTATAAGTGATTTTGACAACCCAGTTTGGCCCCTTTTGACAGCGGAATTTGGCCCCACCTGCAGCGTTAGCATAGCGGATTACTTCCCTCCGTTGGGCGTTGCGCTC
>Ga0070739_10002615_pt1 | contig 23832 bp, 18 predicted proteins | sample Coa_R1_7_FD_66445 | JGI IMG/M metagenome (GOLD analysis project Ga0070739, IMG submission 66445) | Surface soil microbial communities from Centralia Pennsylvania, which are recovering from an underground coalmine fire - Coalmine... | ecosystem: Environmental > Terrestrial > Soil > Unclassified ... | reverse complement strand
CCGAGCTCGCCGAAGTGCCGCGCCTGGGCCAGGCGGAGCGGGACATCCTGACCCTGGCGGTGTGCGCCCACGATGTCGTGTACCGGGCGGCACCCGGCACGGACGAGCGCGCCAGCGCCGAGTGGGCCCGGATGCGGTTGACGGCGGCCGGCCTCGACCGGGCACCGGTTGAGCGGGTGGCGGCGGCGGTGCTGGCCACGGCCGGGCACCGCCCCACCGGAGATCCGGTGGTCGACTGCCTTCTGGACGCCGACCTGGCCATCCTCGCCGCGCCCCCGCCCGCCTACGACCGCTACGTCGAGGACGTGCGGGCCGAGTACGGCGCTCTCGATGACCGGTCCTGGGCGCAGGGACGGCGCCGCCTCCTCACCACCCTCCGGGACCGACGGCCGCTCTTCCTCACCGAGCCGGGCCGCCGCCGGTGGGAGGAGACCGCCCGGGGGAACCTCGAGCGGGAATTGAGTCTCATCGGGTAGCCGGCCGGCGGCTCCGGTGTCTGCGTCCCAGGCGGCCTCGGGCCCAAGCCGCCGCCGGCGTTCCGGTGAGGATTGGTAAACCCAGCCTGGCTGGACCCCGATGACCAGGAGGTGAGGCCAGCTTCCACTGCCCGGGGGACCCCCGGAACAGGCGGACGAGCCCGTTGATCGGGGCCGGGGTGGCGCAGGTAGTTTGGGCCCCGGCCGGGCACTCGGACGCCGCCCGGCTGATCCCCTCTCACATGAACGTGTTGGCCGTCGTGCTGGTGATCGGATGGGTAGCGGTGGTGGCCGCCGTAGTCGTCTCCGGCTACCTGCACCGGCGGCGGGCCCGGGTGATGGTCGAGGACTTCCAGCGGGCCCGCCAGGCCCTGGCCCGGCGCTCCACCATGGCCGCCATCAGGGATCAGGACGGCAGGCGCCGAAGGGTCGGCTGAGGGGCCGCCGATCTCCATCGCTGGTCACCCGGGACTTTGGTCCGGCCGCCGGTCCGGCCGCCGTTCCCGTGCAGCGGCGCGAAGGCCTCAGCAGGTCGGGGGAGCGGGCAGGGCCGGTTGGCGGGCAGTGCCGTCCTCGAAGGCGGCCAGCTGTCCCAGGTAGGCCTGCCAGCCCCGTCCCACCTGCTGGGCCGAGGCCGGGGGACAGCTGCGCACGTCCTGGCCCGATGCGATCAGGTCTGCTGCCGAGGAGTAGAGCGCCGAGCACCGGGGCCACGGCGAGTGTCCCTGGCACGTGCGGGCGGCGTCGACCAGCACGGTGGCGGCCTGCTTCATGCTCGACTCCACCGCCGCACCCGACCCGGCGGCGGCTCCGGTGCCCACGATGGAGGCGGCCCGGACAGCGGGAGGACGGGGCCGCAGGGCCATGAAGAGGCCCACCCCCAGCGCCGCCAGGGAGATCACCGCCACCACCACGGCGAGCCTTCTGCGCCGGCGGGGCGCGGGCCGGGCCTGCGCCAGGGGAGCCGGAGCGATGCCTGCGGCCGTCGTGGTCACCCGCTGTTCCTCGAGGTCACCGACGACGGCAGCAGCTGCCCCGACGGCTTCTGGTAGGCGATGATGGCCCCGAGCAGAGCCTTGGGATCCACCCCCTTGGTCCGGGCCTGCAGCACCTCGAACATCTGCTTCCCGAACCAGAGATAGAGGTTCACGTCGGGGGTTGGGGAGGTCGCCACCTGGACCCCGTCGACGGTCGTGGTGATGAAGCTGCCCGGCATGACCAGGCTGATGATCTGCTGGCGCTCGCTCTTCTTGTATAGGTCGACCTTGGGCTTGAAGGTGGCGATCTCCAGCGTGCCCACCAGGGTGGAGGACGTGCGGATCTGCCACAGCCGGCCGTCGGCGACCATCGAGCTGGACCCGGCGTTGGCGAAGCGCTTAGTGGCGGGGGAGTACAGGTTGAAGGCGACCGACGTGCCGCCGGCGGTGACTGCGGCCGGCGCCAGCTGGGTGGGGACGGTCTTGAGCGGCACGCTGGCCGCGGCGCTGCCGCAGGAGGCCAGGGCGATCGCCGCTGCTGGGAGGAGGAGGGTCCGTCGCATGGCCTACGGGTAAGGCGGCGGCGGGGCGGTGCCGGCCGGATGGGGCTTGATGGAGTCGAAGGTGCTGTCGTACTTCTGGGTCAGGGTATAGACGACCTTGTTGAATGTGAAGGTGGTGGCGGTGTCCACGTGCTCGCCGACCATGACCCCGCCGTAGTTGGTGGCCACGTAGTACACGTTGGGGTCGCCCGAGGCGGTGGAGTAGGAGTAGTTGCCGGTCAGGTCGGTGATCTGCTCGCTCGACTGGACGGCGTAGGTGTCGACCATGGTCCCGCAGACGTCCACGGCCTTCTCAGCGGTGATCTTGCCCTGCTCGTACATTGCCACGTCGGTGCTGGGATCGATGCCGGCCGAGGTCCAGCTCGCCCCCACCCCCTTGAACTGCATGACCGTGATCGGCGGGGTGGGCTGGAACGTCACCGTGCCTACCGAGCTGTGGGTGATGGTGCGCACCATGTCCAGCTCGTTGGCCGTCACCTGGTAGGTGGTGGTTACGGTGAGGACCGGGTTGGTCTCCACCACGTCGTAGGTGATCACGTTGCCGCTGGACACCGAAAGCTGGCCGGTGGTGTAGGCCTTGTTGCCCACCGCCACGTTCTTGACCTCGGCCGCGGTGTGGTGGGGATACGGCAGGGACAGGAGGGTGATGGTGGCGGTTGAGAGCTTGGCGATGCCGGTGTTGTGCTGGAAGTAGACCCCCGCCGTGGGCGGGCTGGTTATGAACGGGTTGGCCGCCGCTGACGGAACCGCCCCGGCCGGGGCGGCGGGGCAGTGCCACAGGAGCAGGGCGGCCAGGGCGTTGAGCTGCGCCTGGGTCAGGTCCTTGTAGGGAGCCACCGTCGGCAGCTCTCCCAGGGTGAAGCTGGTGGCCGGTATGGGCAGGGGCTGGGCGGCCAACTGGGAGATCGGCGCTGGGGCCTGGGGCTGGGCCACCTGGAAGGCCAGGTTGAGGTCCTCCCGCTTGAGGCCGAACTGAAGCGATGTGGACTGGTTGCCGCAGGCACTCAGGGTGGCGGCCCCGAGCAGGGCCAGCACGGCGGCGGCGATCCGTTGGCGCGATGACAGGGAGCGCACCATCAGCTCCTTCCGGCTCGGGCGGTCTGCGGGCGGCGCAGCCGCAGACGGGGGATGGGCAGGGTGGGCCGCCGGCGGGAAGCCGGGCCCCTTCTGGCGGGCTTGGGCCGGCGCCGGGGGCGCAGGCGGAGGAGGGCGACGGTGGGCATTTCGGCCGAGTAGGGCCGGGCCAGGCTGGCCCGGCTGAGCACGGCCAGCACCCGGGTCTGGAAGGGCTGGGCCCGGAACAGGCGCCGGCGCATGGACTCCGACAGGGCCCGGGCGTCGTTGACCTCCTCGGCCCCGGCGGCCAGGGCCCGGTCGCCGTAGAGAACCCTGGTCACCAACCAGGCCAGCTCGGCGTGCTCGCCGTCGTCGACCACCCGGCGGAGGAACTCGAGCGGGGTGGCGTAGGCGTCGCCCACCCCGAGGTCGGTGGCCAGGTCGCGGAACTCGGCGTACTCCACCGCCACCAGCTCGCGCGCCCCCAGGGCCGTCGCCCACCGCCGCCGGCGAAGCCGGCGGCGGGCCTTCTGGGTGGCGGGCAGGCCTAGGTACCCGAGCAGGAGCAACAGAGCCACGGGCAGGGCCCGTAGGAGCCACATCCGCACCTCTTCATACAGCTGCCTGAGGGTGTTGACCTCGGTGGGGATGTAGAGCTGCACGGCGATGTCGTTGCTGGGCTGGATGGCCGAGGGCAGCTTGTCCTTGTTGTTGTTGAGGGAGGCCTTGGCCCGCGGCGGGGTGCCCACGATCGGCACCCAGCCGTAGCCGGGGAACCAGGTCTCGAGGAACTGCACGGCGTTGCGGGGCCGGATGGTGGTGACCCCGCCCTCCACCTGGCCCCGGTCGAAGCCGAAGCCGATGCGGGAGGGGACCCCGGCCCACCGGGCCAGCAGGGCCTGGGCGGCGACGATGTCGTAGGGCGACCCCTCGTGCGAGCCGGCCAGCAGGTCCTGGACCTTGGACGGCGGCACCGGCTCGGGCACCCCGTTGCCGTTGGCGACCACCACCTTGTTGAGGGCGTTGCGCAGGAAGTCGAGGCGGAGCCACGGATTGGTGGGGGCCTGGGACAACAGGGACGCCACCGCCGGCGGCGGGGGCGGGACCCGCAGGAAGGGCCGCAGCTTGCCCGGCACCGCCCCGGTGGCGCTCTGCAGCTGGGCCGCCGTCGGGTAGGTGGGCAGGTAGATGGTGTAGACGGTGCCAGGCCGCACCCGGCCGGCCCGCACCACGAAGGTGTCGTTGCGGGAGTTGAACGCCACCGCCCCCGGGTCGGGGAAGCTGGCCTTGGTCGGGCTGGCGGTGGTGGGGAACGTGTTGGTGTCCCGCAGGGTGCGCACGTCGAAGCGCACCCCCTGGGTCGGGGCCCTGGTGTTGTCCACCACCCCGCCCGGGCCCAGCGGCCGCAGGTCGGTCTGGTTGAACGGCGACACCAGCCACTGGGTGCCGTCGTAGACGTCGAGGGTGCCGATGACCCATGGGCCGGTGACGGGGGGCGGCCCGCCGTCGGGGGCGCCCACGGTGAACAGCACCACGTCCGGGGCTTGGGAGATGGGGATCGACCGGGGCTTCTGGGGCTTCTGGGTGGGGTTGTAGACCGGCTTGGGGAACAGGAAGCTGCTGTGGTTGAGCAGGATCAGCAGGCCGACCACCGCGGCGAAGGCCGGTACCGCCCGGGCCATCCGCTTGGCCTCGAAGCCCCGGCCCAGGTCGGCGGCGCTGGCCATGTCGCCCCCGAAGAGCACGGCGACGGCGGCGATGGTCGGGACCAGGGCCAGCACCCCGCTCAACAGCTCATGGCCCGGCGCCTGGGAGATGGCGGTAACCCCCACCACCACCAGCGGCATGGCCATGGCCGCCTGGGGCCGGCTTAGCGAGGTCGCCACCCAGGCCACGCAGAAGCCCAGGATGGTGAACATCACGAACAGCACCGGGCGCCAGCCCGGGTCGAAAGGCACCGGCGGACGCAGCAGCCGGCCGCCCCTCACCGCCTGAGCGATGAGGCTGGTCGGGGAGGCGCCGTTGGCGCCGGGGATCGCCAGCACCGCCCCGATGACCGCCGCCACCGGCAGGAGCCCCAACTGGAAGACCAGGCGGGCCGATCGGCGCCGGAGCACCAGCGCCGCCCAGCCCACCCCGAAGGCCACGCCCACGACCCCGAAGACGCGGGCGGACCACGATCCGAAGATGCCGCCGGTCATGAACGCCGCCGCCGCCGCCGACAGCCCGGCCACCAGCAGGGGGCGCAGGACATGGGGGCGGGGCTCGGCGTCGGTACCGCCCGGCGGGGTGCCGGGGGCGACGGGCTCGGCCTCGGGTGCCGCCTCGGTGGGGGCGACGGTCTGGGGATCGAGAGTGGCGGTCACAGCCGGCCCGCCCCCACCTCTCGACGGAAGGCGACGGCCAGGGGGACCCCGGGCCGGATCTCGATGACCTGGCAGCCCAGGGCGGCCGCCGTGCCCAGGGTGTCGGCGGCGTCCTCGTCCCACATGAGGGCAGCGACCAGCACCGAGGCGCCCCGCTGGAGCAGGAAGTTGAGGCGGGCGGCCGCCTCGCGGTCTAGGCGGGGGGTGATCAGCACTATGTGGGTGTCGCGGCTGGGATCGGACACCAGCCGCATGATCGGCTCGACCACGCCCTCGCGCTCGCGCTCGGCCCGGGCCAGGGCGTCGAGGAAGAGCATCTGGGAGTTGCCGCCCCGCAGGGGGCCGGCCAGGCGCTTGGAGTTGCCCTCGAGGGTGACCGAGTAGCCCTCGCGCAGGTGGCGCACACCGAGGGAGGCCGCCGCCTTGACCCCCGCCTCCAGGGACTCGGACACATCCCCCTTGGAGTGGTAGCGGGAGTCGAGGTCCAGGATGATCGTGATCTTGTCGGTGATGCCCTGCTCGGACTCGCGCACCAGGAGCCGGCCGGTGCGGGCGAAGGCCCGCCACACCACCCGGCGGATGTCGTCGCCGGGCACGTAGTCGTGCATGCCGTAGAACTCGAGACCCTCGGGCCACGGCTTGGACACCGGGGGACGGATGGGCGGATCCTCGAACAGACGGGTGAGCGGGCGGTCCTGCACGTACTCCACGCCCGGGTGCACCAGCAGCTCGAACGGCTCGGCCAGCACGGTCTCGCGTTGGGTAAGCCCGAAGGGGTCGCCCCAGCGGGCAACGAGGGGGCCGAGCTGGTAGACGCCGCGGCGGCGGCAGGTGAGCCGGTAGGAGTGGTTGACCTCATCGCCGGCGGCCAGCCCGGCCACCGGTACCCGGGCCGGGCTCCCCAGCGCCTCGGGCACCCGCTCCTCGAGGATGAAGGTCGACAGCCGCCGGCTGGCGACCAGGCCCACCTCCATGGCCACGGTCTCGCCCTCGCCCATGCGGGGACGGGCGTCGGAGCGCCGGCCCTCCAGCGGGAGCGGCCGCCGCCCCCACAGCCAGGCCACCACCAGCACCATGGCCATCCCGTAGGAGAAGAGGTAGAGCGCCCGGCCGGCGATCAGGCGGGCCAGCAGCCAGCAGGCGATGCAGGCAGTGGCCAGGGCGAGCCCCGACGGCGTCAGCCCGGTGTAGCGGGTGATGGCGCGCCGCACCGGGCCCTGGCGGGCCACCGGGCGGACCGGTACCGGGGTCGGTCGGGGCAGGGCGGTCGCCGTCATTGGGCGGTGGAGGCGGCCTTTGCTCGGCTGCGACGGGTCCTACGGGCGGGAGCGGGGGTCGGCTCGGCCTCGGCCGAGGTGCCGTTGGTGCTGGCCGCCTCCTCGGCGAACACCGGCCGGCTGCCGCCGATCCCGAGGGGGGGCTTGATCCGGGTGACGATGCGCTCGAGCACCTGGTCCACGGTCTCTCCCCGCAGCACGGCGTCCGGGGTCATCATGATCCGGTGCCCGAGGACCGGGCGCAGCAGCGCCTTGACGTCCTCGGGGTAGACGGTGTCACGCCCGTCGGAGGCGGCCATGACCCGGCTGGCCTTGCCCAGGGCGATCGAGGCTCTGGGACCGGCGCCCAGGGCCAGGGCCGGATCGGCGCGGGTGGCATGGGTGATGTCGAGGATGTAGGACTCGACGGCGCTGGACAGGTCCACCTGGGAGGCCAGGTCGACCATCTCGAGGATGTCGTCGGTGCTGATGACGGGCTCGATCTTGTCCACCTCGAGGGACACGGCATTGCCCCTCATGACGAGGCGCTCGGCCTCGTAGTCGGGATAGCCCATGGTCAGCTTGAACAGGAACCGGTCCAGCTGGGCCTCGGGCAGCGGGAAGGTGCCGGCCAGCTCGACCGGGTTCTGGGTGGCCAGCACCAGGAACGGCTTGGGCAGCGGGTAGGTCTTGCCGTCGACGGTGACGGCCTTCTCCGCCATGGCCTCGAGCAGGGCCGACTGGGTCTTGGGGGTGGCCCGGTTGATCTCGTCCACCAGCAGCACGTTGGTGAACACCGGACCGGGCCGGAAGTTGAAGCTCATCGTCTTGGTGTCGATGATCGACGAGCCGGTGATGTCGCCGGGCAGCATGTCGGGGGTGCACTGGACCCTCGAGGTCTGGGCGTCCATGGACCGGCCCAGGGCGACGGCCAGCATGGACTTGCCCACGCCGGGGACGTCCTCGAACAGGATGTGGCCGCCGGCGCAGATGGCGGTCATCGACAGCCGGACGACGTCGTCCTTGCCGTGGATGACCGTGTTCACGTTCCCGACGATCTTGTTGAAGATCTGGTTGAACCGTTTGAGGTCCATGTTGGGCTCAGCTCCTTGTGGTGACAGAGTCGGTCACGCCAGTGACCCCGAACGACGGATGGCTTCTTCGCTGGTACCCAGGTAGGACGCCACCACCTGGGGGTGCTCGACGACTTCGTGGGGGGCGCCCCGGGTGACCACGGCCCCCAGCTCGAGGGCGAGCAGCTCGTCGGACACCGACATGATGAGGGGCATGTCGTGCTCGATCAGCAGGATCGAGCACCCGGTCTCGAACTTGATCCGCTGCAGCAGGGGGCCGAGCTCCTCGGCCTCGCTCTGGGCGATGCCGGAGGAGGGCTCGTCCAGCAGCAGCACCTTGGGGCTGGCGGCCAGGCAGCAGGCCAGGTCGACGATGCGCCGGCTGCCGGTGGAGAGCTCGTGGACGAACTTGTCGCGGAAGTCGCCCACGCCGACGAGCTCGATCAGTCGCTCGACCCGGCGGGACAGCTTGGCCTCGGATCGCCGCACGTTGGGAAGGTGCAGGGCGGCCATGACCGTGCTGCGGGCCTCGGCGTGGCGATCGAGGGCGACGGCGATGTTCTCGGCCACGGTGAGGGACGGGAACAGGCGGGCGTCCTGGAAGGAGCGCTGGAGGCCGAGCTTGGCCCGCTGGTCGGGGCCGAGCCAGGTGACGTCCTCCCCGAACACCGATACCTGGCCGGAGTCGGGCTCGACGAAGCCGGAGATCATGTCGAACACGGTGGTCTTGCCTGCGCCGTTGGGGCCGATGAGGCCCAGGATCTCGCCCTCGGTGAGGGTGAAGCTGACCCCGTTGATGGCCGATATGCCGCCGAAGCGCTTGTGGAGATCCCTGACCTCGAGGGCGGGCGGCACCCCTTCCTCGGCGACCGGCCTGGCCTTGGCCCGGGCCGAGGTGGCCACCGGGCCGGCGGCCGCGGCCGAGCCCTTGAGGTACACCGAGCGCAGGATGTCGGGCCGGGCCATCAGCTCGGCGGTGGCGCCGGAGAAGCGGATCTCGCCCTTCTCCATGAACACCGCCCGGCGGGCCACGGTGAGGGCGACGTTGACCGACTGCTCGACGAGGATGATGGTCGTGCCGAGGGCCCCGATGCGCTCGACGATGTGCAGGAGCTGCTCGACCACCGCCGGGGCCAGGCCCAGGGACAGCTCGTCGATCATCAGCAGCCGGGGCCGTGACAGGAAGGCCTGGCCCAGGGTGACCATCTGCTGCTCGCCGCCGGAGAGGTTGCCGCAGGGCTCGTCGAGGCGCTCCCGCAGCACCGGGAAGATGGCCAGCACCTCGGCGGTGGCGCTGCGCACGTAGGCGTCGTCGGAGCGGAACATCCACGCCGCCAGCCGGAGGTTCTCCCGCACGGTCAGACCGGGGAAGGTGCCCCGCCCGCCGGGGCTCATCACGATCCCGCGGGCGGCGTGCTCGGCCGAGGGGAGGTGGGTGATGTCCTCGCCGTCGTAGAAGATCGCCCCGTTGGACGGCGGGGTCAGCCCGGCGATGGCCCGCAGCAGGGTGGACTTGCCTGCGCCGTTGGTGCCGAGCAGGGCGATGATCTCGCCCTCCTGCACCTCGAAGTCGACGTGGAACAGCACCTGCACCTGGCCGTAGTGGACGTCGAGGTCGCGGGCGACAAGCAGCTTGGCCTGGCCCTCCTCCTTGGCGAGGCGGGAGACCTCGGCCGCCATGGCGGCGGCGGTGGCGGCCCGGATGTCTGCCTCCACCTGGCCGCCGGCCGAGGTGAGGATCGCCGCGCCGATGAGGAACACCGGCACCATCGCCAGCATGGTTGCCCGGATGCCGAAGTGGTCCCCGAGGGCCAGGGCGGGGGCGGTAACGAAGGCGCCGGGGATGGCGAAGAACAAGGCGATGGACAGCCCGATGCCTCGGGCCCGCGCCGGTATCACCATGGAGGCCAGGGCGTAGAGGCTGGGGGCGAGGATCGCACCGGCGAAGGAGCTGATCCCGGTGAGGGCCACGGACAGGATGACGTTGGGTGACATGGCCAGACCCACGAACATGAGTCCGGACACCGTCGCCATGAGCCCGCCGTAGGTGATGACCCGGCCCGGGCGGTAGCGCATCAACCGGTTGGAGATGAGGCCGCCGACGATGACCCCGGCGATGGCCAGTGGCTGCTGCACGCTGATGAACAGACCCCGCAGGGCGGGACCGATGTGGAACTTGTCCTGGTAGTAGAAGCCGACCAGGATCCCGATGCTGCCCCCGGAGCCGACCAGGAACGGCAGCGACCAGTAGATCCGCCGGGCGCTGCGCACGCCCCAGGCGATGCGGAGGGACTCGCCCAGAGTGGCGGGGCGCTCGGAGCTGAGGGCGACCTCCTCGCTTGCGCCCATCTCCCGCCGCTCCTGCTCCCCCCGCACCGGCTCCCTGACCTTGACCAGCAGCAGGGCGGCGAAGAGCACGCAGGGGATGGCGAAGAGGAAGAACGGGAGCTGCCAGAAGAACACCGACGCCAGCACTCCGGCCAGGGTGGGGCCGAGGAACTGGGCGGCGTTGAGGGCCAGCTGCCTGGTGGCGAACACGGCCGGTCGGGTCTTGACCGGGTAGGAGTCCGAGAGCAGCGAGAAGTGGGCCGACTCCATGGCCGAGCCCAGGCCGGCCCCGAAGCGGGCTATGCCGAGGAAGAGGAGGGTGGGGGCGATGCCGGTGAAGAAGCCGAACACGCCAAGCACGACCGCCCCCAGGGCGCTCATCCGCACCCGGTTGACCCGGTCGGCCAGGTAGCCGATGGGCAGGGCGGCCAGCAGGCCCAGCACCGAGCTCAGGGTCAGGGCGATGCCGATGCCGGTCAGGCCGACGCCGAAGTAGTCCTTGATCTCCGGGCCCAGCACCCCGAAGGCCGACTTGTCGTAGGCGTCGAGGCCGGCGATGAGGGTGAGGACGAGCAGCGGGGTGGCCGAAACGCCGCCGGTGATGCTGCCCGGACGAAGCTCCCGCAGCAGGTTGCCCAGTCCGGGCCCGGCTGCCTGGGCCAGGGCGGGGGCCTCGACGCTGGGGGCGCTGGGCTCGAGGGTGAACTCGGCCAGCTCGATGTCCTCGGCGCCGTCGTGGCTGTGGTCGACCACGGCCTCGGTGCCGGTGTCGGGGTGGTAGCCGCCGAGGCCGGGGCCGCCGGCGGCCCGCGACCGGCGGGCCCGGCCGGGGGCGTCGTGGCCGTTGCTTCCGGTGGAGCGGCCGTTGGTCTGGCTCACTGGAACCTCCAACCGGCGCCCTGGCTGGCTCCGGCCGACTCGATGCGGGATGGCAGGCGCCACTTGGTCGCGACCTCGGCCGGGGCGCCGTCGGCCCCGAACTTGGGGGCCAGGGGGGCCCGGGCCATCTGGTCACCGCTCAGGCCGAAGCCGCCCAGGAGGCTGGGGACGTAGATGTGGCGGCGGATGGCCACCCGGCGCAGCACGGCGTCGCGGGCCTTGAAGACAATCGAGCCGACCCCACCGGGGAAGAACATCAGGACCAGCAGAACGCCGACGGCGCTGGCGGCCAGCTGGCCCCAGAGGCTGTTCTTGAGGACGACGGTCAGGATGCCCAGGTAGACCGCCCCGGTCAGCGACCCGGCCACCGAGCCCAGGCCGCCGATGACCGCCATCAGGAACATCTGGATGCTCATGTCCGGAATGAACTGGGCCTGGGTGACGGTGTGCTCCTGCACGGCGTAGAGCACTCCGGCGAAGGCGGCGAGGAAGCCGGAGATGGCGAAGGTGATCAACCGGGTGCGGACCAGGTTGATGCCGAAGGCCTGCGCCCCCCGCTCGTTGTCCCTCATGGCGATGAGGACGCGGCCGGCCCGGCTGCGGCGGATGCCCATGGCCACGAACACGGCGAAGGCCAGGCAGAGCAGGCAGAAGTAGTAGAAGTCCCGCTGGTCGGCCAGGTCGATCCAGATGAACTTCGGCCGGTTGATAGACGAGGCCAGAATCCCGCCCATGTAGCGGGGGTTGAGCAGCACCGAGTCGGTGGCGATGGCCAGGGCCAGGGTGGTGACGGCCAGGTACAGGCCCCGGATGCGCAGGGCAGGCAGCCCGATGAGCACCGCCACCACCATGCCGGCCAGCGACGCCACCACCAGCGACGGGAGGAACGGCCAACCGACCCGCCCGATCAGGTAACCGCCGACGAGGGCCCCGATGCCGACGATGGCGAACTGGCCCAGGCTGATCTGGCCCCCCCACCCGGTCAGGACGACCAGGGAGACGACCACGATCCCGTAGATGGCGAACAGGGAGCCGGTGTTGGTCTGCGATGGGGACATCACCCACGGGTAGGCCAGCAGGACGATGGCTCCCACCCCGAGGACCCGGCGGATGCCCGAGCGGACCGAGGGCAGGGAGGCCAGCTCCTTGGGGACCGGGCGCACCTCCTCGGTGGCCGACCAGGTGCCGGTGACGGACTCGTCCTGGCGACCCAGGCGGCGGCGCCGGAACAGCAGCACCACCACGATGACCCCGAGCAGCCCGGCGTCGACGATGCCGGTCTGGGCGAAGGCGAAGTAGACGGCCTCCTGCAGCACGGTCAGGCCGAAGGCGGCCGCCACCGTGACCGGCAGATCCTCCATCCCGCCGATCACCGCCGCGGCCAGGGCCTGAAGGAGGACCCCGGAGCCGATCGAGCCCAGGGACGCTCCGCTGCTGCCCAGCCCGGCGAGGCCCTGGATCGACACCATGAGCACGGCGCCGACGGCGCTCAGGCCACCGGCGATGCCCCAGACGATCATCGACAGGTTGGAGGTGCGGATGCCGAGGGTCGAGGCCCGGTCCTCGTTCTCCGCCGCCCCCCGGATGGCGACGCCCACCGCGCTGGACCGCAGGAACACGGCCAGCCCGGCCATGAGGACCAGGGTCAGGCCGAGCAGCAGCAGGTGGTCACCGGTGATGATGACCGGATAGAGGTTCCACTTGTGGTGCGACAGCGGGCTGGGCGGGGCCGTTGGGCTGGGCTTGGAGTCCCTCATCAGGAACGGCAGCCCGGTGGCCAGGGCGGCCAGGGCCTGGCCGGCGCCCAGGGTCACCACGGTGAGGACCAGGCGGGGGGCCTTGTTGAACCGGCGGATGAAGAGGATCTCCACCAGGACCCCGCAGAACGACCCCGCCAGCAGGGCGGCCGGCAGGGCCAGCCAGTAGCTGACATGCAGGTAGGACTGCAGCTCGAAGAACAGCACCGACGCCACCCCGCCGAAGCCGGCCTGGGCGAAGTTGATGATCCGCGAGGCCCGGTAGACCATCACCAGCCCGATGGCCATGAGGGCGGTCAGGCAGGCGAAGATGACCGACAGCAGCATCACCGACAGCGGCAGCGGCAGCAGGCCCTGCACCTTGGTGGAGCCGAAGGACGCCAGGATCTCCGACAGGGCGAACACGCCGGCCAGGGCGCCGACCATCAAGCCGTAGCGGCGGACCACCTTGAGCCAGCGGCGCCGGCGGTCGGCACGGGCGTCGATGTCGAGCACCGCTGCCTCGGCGGTGGGGGTATCGGGGGCGAGGATGGTCATGGGGTGGGACCACCCGCCAGCTGCATGGAGGTGCTGCTCGGCCCGATCTCGCCCAGCAGCTGGTTGAGGCTGGACACCTGGTTGGTGTTGTCCGGGTTGGGCAGGTTGATGTGCACCGGGGTGCCGTAGTTGGCCAGGTCGAGGGTGTAGGTGAGGTGGTAGTTGTCGCGGTGATCGGTCTGCTGGACGACGTGCAGGACCAGGCGGCGGGGCCGCCCGGAGCTGTCCAGCCACACCTCGTCGTTGTAGAGGGTGCTGTCGTGGACGTTGTCCGATACCAGCAGGTTCTGGATCGCCTGGGTGTCGCGGTCGCTCAGGTTGGTCATCGACGACAGCGCCTTGCTGACGTCGACGTTCATGCGGTAGTGGGTCGTGGCGACCCCGTCGATGGTGGCGGGGCCGATGCGCCGGACGCTGCCGCTCAGGGTTCCGGCCAGCAGGCGGACCAGCAGGACCGGGTTCATGACCGAGATCGGCGTGGGGGAGTGCAGCGCCCCCTCCTGGAACGAGGTGAGGTCGGCGAAGCCGAGCTGGTACCAGCCCTGGCCGGCCGCCGAGGTGCCCGGGCTGGCCGACGTGCCGGCCTGGCGCACGTAGATGGTCCAGTGGTCGAACACGGTGGCCGGCGGCGGGCTGATGACCGACAGGTTCCCGGACCTCGCCTGGCGCACCAGGGCGGAGACGTCGAGCTTGCCTACCTTGCTTGCGGCGCTGGCCAGGCTGACGGCGTTGAGGATGGCGGCCCGGTCGTGGGCGAAGTCGATCTGCAGCGCCAACCCGTCCGAGCGGGAGGTCCGCAGCTGCACGGGCAGGGGGAGGGTGGTGTCGGTGGCGTCGACCACCTGGGAGTACTGACCGGTGGCGGTGCCGGACTGGATGGCCCTGGCAGCGGAGGAGACGAGCAGGGCGGCGTCCTGCTTCCTGGTGGCGTAGCTGCAGGCGCTGAGGCCCAGGGTGGCCAGGGCCAGGCCGGCGGCCACCATCCGGCGGGCGCTCGTGGCGCGGGCACCGGTCGGCCTGGCATTGGAGACGCGGGAGGGCGGCTCAGTCGGAGGAATCCGTACTCCCTTTCTCCTAGCTCTCACGCCGTGGCCTCCCCAATGAGCCCTGCCGACCCCAGCAGCGAGCCCTCCTACCCTTTCATGGGGGTGACGTAACTGTCAATAAGACCGGCGCACGTCGGGCCTGCTTGTATTGACGTTAGCGTAACCAGCGCGGTAGCGTCTAGGCGTGAGTAACGGCCAGGAGGCCCCGACCGCCGGGCGGCGGGTGAGGCTGTCGCGTGACGCGCGGCGGGAGCACCTGCTCGACGTGGGGGCCGAAATCGTCGCCGAGAGCGGCGCCGACAGCCTGACCATGGAGGGCGTCGCCCTCCGGGCCGGGGTGAGCAAGGCGCTGCCCTACCAGCACTTCCAGGACGCCGAGGACCTGCTGGTCGCGCTCGCGACCCGCGAGGCCGCCATCATCGCCGAGCGGACCAGCTCGGCCTTCCTACCCGACGAGACCCTCGAGGCGGGCCTGCGCCGCAGCCTGCAGGCCTACTTCGACATGGTCGAGGAGCGGGGAGCCCTGCTGGGGGCGGTGTTCCAGTACCGGTTCAGCCCGGCCCGCCAGGTGGAGGTGGACGAGATCTGGGCGGCGACCGCCTCGTTCTTCGCCCACCGCTTCGCCAGCGAGCTCGGCCTGTCGCCCCGCCTGGCCCAGGCCGGCGCCTACATCCTCCTGGCGGCGGTCGTCGGGGCCCAGCAGGTGTGGGTCGGCGGGCTCATCAGCCGGGCCGAGGCCGAGTCGATGCTGGTGCACATGATGGTCGACGGTCTCGCCGGCCTGGTGGCGGAGAAGGCCTCGCAGGGCGACGGCCAGTCGGCCGGCGGCAAGACCCTCTCCAACGGCAAGTCCAAGGTCAGCAGCCGGCCGGGCTGAGCCGCCCGCCGCCGGCTGAGCGGAGAACAGGCGATGCTCGCTCGGATGTAGCGTCGCCGGGGGGCTGGGGATGCAGAAGCGACCGAGCGGGAGCAGGACGGCCGAGCAGTACGTGCCGCTGGCCTATTTCGCCGTGGTGCTGCTGCTGCTGTTGGCGGTCCTGCCCAGCATCCTCCGACTGCAGCCTCCGGTGCAGAACAACTCCGAGTCGCTGTCGCCCAACGCCCCCAACAACCACCAGAACTCGATCATCGCCGCCCTGAGCGCCGCCTCCAGCGGAACGGCCGGGTCGGGCAACGGTCTGGGGTCCAACGGCATCGGGGGGGCGGGCAACGGCGGCATCCCGCCAGCGCCCAGGTACGTGCCCCGATCCTGTGACTTCGGGATAGGCAACCCGCCCCGTCAGACCTTCTCCGTCTACGCCGCCCCGTGCGCACCGGCCTGGCAGGGCAACAACGGCGGCGCCACCTACCGGGGGGTCACCGCCAACGAGATCCGCATCGCGGTGGGGGACCCGGACAGCGGCTGGGGTAACGACGGGCCCGTGCCGGTGGCGGAGAGCTCCAACGAGAACAGCGGCCAGCGCACCCTCACGGTGCTGCAGCAGTGGTTCAACAGCCGCTACCAGTTCTACGGCCGGCGCATCCAGTTCTACGTGGTGAACGGGAGCGAGACCACCTCAAACGAGGTCGCCGCCGCCGACGAGGCCAACGACGAGTGGCACGTTTTCGCCGCCGACGAGTCCCGCGAGCCGACCATGACCGAGCTGGCGCGCCTGGGCATCATCGACTTCGCCGACGTCACCGACCAGCTGCCCAAGGACTACTACAGCGCCCACCAGCCCTGGTTGTACGGGATTGGCATGGACGCCACCGAGCTCGTGCAGCTGGGCGCGGAGATGGTGTGCAAGCAGCTCAACGGCAAGGACGCCACCTATGCCGGCGACCCCGTGACCCAGCGCACGAAGCGGCGCTTCGGTCTCATGGTCCTCGACGACGGCTCCTACAGCGAGGTGGGCCCGATGATGCAGCATCAGCTGGCCCAGCAGTGCGGAGCGAGCCTCGCCGCCATCGTGGGCTTCCACTCCAGCAGCGTGATCGGGGCCGAGGACGAGCAGGCGGCGGCCACGGCGGTGGCCAAGATGCGCGAGGCCGGCGTCACCACCGTCATATCCGCCATCGACTGGGTCACCGCCGCCGCCGTCACCGCCGAGGCGGCGTCGGAGGGCTGGTTCCCCGAGTGGTACTACAGCGGCGCCGGCTCGATCGACTGGGCGACCAACGGGGAGGCCCAGAACCAGGCCGAGTGGGCCCATGCCTTCGGGGTCACCTCGATGGAGATACCGAGGCCGCTGGAGGACACCGACTGCTACAGAGCCTATGTCTCCATCGACCCGGCCAACACCCCCGACGGCGGGGTGTGCGGGCACTTCCTCGAATACACCGAGCTCGCCAACGGCATCCAGGAGGCCGGGCCCAACCTCACCGCCCTCAACTTCGAGAACGCCCTCTACCGCCAGGGCATCAGGCCCCCGGATCCGCTGTGGTCGATCGGAGGCGGGTTCGCGCCCGACCACCACTCCTTCGCCGACGTGGTGGCGATCTTCTGGTGGAGCGCGTCCCAGCAGAGCCCGGGCGGCGGACCACCGGGGACATGGGTCTATGTCCAGAACGGCCACCGTTACGCCCCCGGCCAGATCCCGGCCGGCGACATCGGGCTGTTCCAGTCCGGAATAACCCAGGCCCCCCCGACCTGAGCGGGCCCCGACCGAGCGAGGTGGATGGATGCAAGAGCTGAAGGACTCCAGCGCCCTGCGGGCAGACCCCGACCGACTGCGGGCCCGACTGCGTTCGGACGGCTACCTGTTCCTGCCCGGCCTCCTTGATCCGGGCCCCCTGGCCGCCCTGCGCTCGGTCATCCTGGGCACGGTCGCCGAGCACGGCTGGCTGGCCGAGGGGACCGATCCGGACGACGCCGTGCCATCGGACCCTCCTCGCTTCCACATGGGCAAGGGTTGGCGGCGGGCCTACATCGCCATCCAGCGCATCGAGGCCTTCCACCGCCAGGCCTTCGACCCGGACGCCGTCGCCCTGGTGACCGGGCTGCTCGAGGAGCCGGTCCTCGTGCACGGACAGCGCATAGCCCGGCTCATCTGGCCGGTGCTCGGGGACGAGCCGCCTCCGACGACCACTCCTGCCCACCAGGACTTCACCCACATCCAGGGCACACCCGACGTCATCACCACCTGGATCCCCCTGGGCGACGTGCCGGCAAGCTCGGGTGGTCTGCGGGTGCTCACCGGCTCGCACCGCCAGGGCCTGCGCCCGGTAGAGGCCAGCTCCGGCGCCGGCGGCCTGCGCTCGCTCGTCGACGAGGACGACGACCGTTGGGCCACCGCCGACTACCACCTGGGCGACGTGGTCTGCTTCCACTCCTACACCGTGCACGGCAGCCTGCCCAACACCTCCGACCGGCTGCGGCTGTCGGTCGACTACCGCTACCAGAGACTGTCCGAGCCGGTGGCCGAGCCGTCGACCCGCCCGCACAACTGCCCCTACGTGCCCGACTGGCCCGAGCTCCTCGACGGGGTGGACTGGGTGTCGACCGAGTGGGCCCGCCTACCCGAGGGGGCCGAGGTGGTGGCGATGACCATGCCTGGCGAGGCCGGCCTCGACCAGTGGGTGCAGCAGCTACAGGGGGCGAGGTCGAGGCTGCTGGAGGATGCCGGGGCCGTGTCCTGACGGGGCCGCCACCGGCATCAAGCCGCCGGCATCAAGCCGCCGGGGCGCTGAGGGCGCAGACCTCGGCGAATGTCTGGCGGGCCAGCTCGCACAACCGGCCGGCCTCCTCCCAGCGGTCCACCTCCTCCACCCGCCCGGCATCGGTCGGCACCGTCTGGGCGTAGTTGATCGCCGCAGGCAGCAGCTCGGGGGCGAAGACGATCACGTCGCCGGGGCCGGCCTCGGCCAGGAAGCCCCGGAAGGACTCGGCCCACAGCCGGCGGTGGTGCTCGACGGCGGCGCCGGCCCGCGCCAGCGGCACCTGGATGCAGCCGGAGTCCGACACCCGCCCGTGCAGGAAGCGCACCCGCTCCAGCACCGGGGCCATGAAGGCCACCTTGGCGTCGAAGTCGCCGTAGGTCATCTCCAGCCCGGTGTACCAGTGGGAGAAGTCGCCGTTGAACCGCAGGTCGGGATGGCGCTCGACCAGGCGCACCGTGCGCCAGATGTCCTGGGTGACCGTGGCCCGGTGCAGCTCGACGAATAGGGCCAGCCGGTGGCGGTCCGAGGCGGTGACCACGGCCTCGGCCAGGCGGTCGACGGCGTCGTCGTCCTCCAGCCCGGTGCCCAGATGGAGGGTGGCGGCATCGACGCCTGAGGCGGCCCACTGGGCCACCGCCTGGTCGACCTCGGCCGGCTCGAGGAACCTCCCGGATGTGGTGGCCCGCAGCCCGGCCGCCTTCGTTCTGGCCGGATTGCCGCCCTGGACGCCCTCGTAGCCGGCGGCGGCCACGGCGGCGAGGACGGCCTCGGTGCCGCCCGTCGGGGCGCTGGACCACTCAGGCAGCAGGGCCAGGGTCCCCAGGTTGAGGTCGCAGCGCAACCGGGGCGCTCGGTCGGAGCCGTCGTTGACCGCCATGGGCGGTGTCATCGCCGCCCCCTTCGACCGGTCAGACGGTGATGCCGAACAGCTCGGCGAAGTTCTGGCTGTAGAAGCGGCGTCGGACGTCCTCGGGGGTGCCGGCCGCGTCGAAGGACCGCTCGAAGCGCCCCAGCGGATCGCGCCCGCCCTCGACATGGGGGTAGTCGGTGCTGAACAAGAGCAGCTCCGGTCCGACCTGTTCGGTGATCCAGCCCACGTCCTCGAAGGGGAAGGGGGTGAACCGGAGGTGGCGGCGCACGTACTCGGACGGCCGCAGCTTGAGATCGGCCAGGTCGGGCTCGGTCTTGCGGAAGGCGTCCTGGGCCTGATCCAGCCGGCGCAGGAGGGTGACCACCCACTCGGCCCCCTGCTCCACCGACGCCCCCTTGAGCGACGGGAAGCGGTCGAAGAGACCGTCGAGCACCAGCAGGGACAGGAACATCTCCGGGTACCGGTGCAGGCCGATGAAGTCCTTGGACCGAATGTTCTCGCCGCCGCCGCCGAAGTCCGGCGGCACCGGTCGACCGTTGTTGCGGAACGCCGGCGGCAGGAGGACGCCACCGCCTCCGATGTGAACGGCGAAGGGCACCCCGGCCATGGCCAGGGTGTCCCACACCCCATCGTAGTCGGGATGGGTGGGGGAGCGGTCGGGCGGGGCCACCGTGGGCACCATGACCGCCGCGCAGCCGGCCTCGACGGCGAAGCGGGTCTCGGTGACGGCCCGCTCGGGGTCAACCAGGGGGACGTAACCGACCGCCATGAGCCGCTCGTCCTCGGAGCAGAACTCCACCATGGCCCGGTTGAGGGCGCGGACGGCGCCGTAATAGACGTCGAGGTCCTCGTAGATGAGGACGGGGAACAGCCCGGCGGAGGTGAACACCAGCTGGCGCTGGAAGCCGAGCACGTCGAGGGCCCGGGACCGCTCGGTCGGGTCCCATGCCCCCAGGGCCTCGTAGCCCTTGCGGTTCATGATCTCATCCGCCGAGCGCTGGGCGAACTTGGGGTGGGAGTTGCGCTTGGCGACCACTGCTTCGGCCTTGTCGCGGGTGAAGCCGCCCGGGATGAGGGGCCGCAGCCGGTCGCGGATGGACGGGTCGGCGTGGTCGACGATCCAGTCGGCCGTCTCCATCACATGGCTGTCGGCGTCCAGATAGACCCGACCGGTGGCGTAGGTCATGGGCTCCCCTCGAGATCGGACGGGCTGGCCGCCCAGCGCTAGTAACGCTAACCTCATTACAACTTAGCCGCAACCCCTGGCCCGACTTGGCGTCCGTATGGCGTGGGCTAGTGTGGTGACGGTACCGTAAGCGACACTTGCTGGGTCCTGGGGAGGCAGTGCTGGCCACGAACCGCCGGAAAGGCGACCGGTCGCTGGAGAAGTATCTGCCAGTCGGCTACTTCGCCCTGGTGCTGGCGATCGTCCTGGTAGTCCTGCCCAGCGTCCTGCGCCAGCAGCCGCCGACGCAGAACAACACCGAGGCGCTGTCGCCCAACGCTCCCAACAACCACCAGACCTCGATCATCGCCGCCCTCCACGCCGCCAGCTCGGGCACGGCGGGCATCGGCAACGGCATCGGCAACCAGGGTCCCCCCGGCCTCGGCGGGAACGGGCCGGGCGGCGGCGGCGCCAGCAACGTGCCGCGCTCGTGCCCGTTCGGCTTCGGCAACCCGCCCCGCCAGACCTTCTCCGTCTATTCGGCGCCCTGCGCCGCTGCCTGGCACGGCAACAACGGCGGGGCCACCTACCAGGGGGTCACTGACGACACGGTCCGCATCGCGGTGGGCGACCCCGACACCGGCTGGGGCACCGACGGCCCCGTCCCCACCACCGTCACCTCCAACGAGAGCGCCGGTGAGCGGACCCTCACCGTCATCCAGGACTGGCTCAACAGCCGCTACCAGTTCTACGGCCGGAGGTTGCAGTTCTACCTGGTCAACGGGAGCGAGACGCCCTCCAACGAGGTGGCCGCCGCCGACGAGGCCGCCGACGAGTGGCACGTCTTCGGCGGGGCCGAGGGCCGCGAGGCGACCATGACCGAGTTCGCCCGCCAGAAGATGGTCGACTTCGGGGACACCATCGACCAGCTGCCGGCCTCGTACTACAACAGCCACGACCCGTGGCTGTACGGCATCGGCATGGACTCCACCGAGCTTTCCCAGCTCGACGCCGAGATGATCTGCAAGCAGCTGTGGGGCAGGAACGCCTCCTACGCCGGTGACCCGACCATGCAGACCCAGAAGCGCAAGCTGGGCCTCATGATCCTCGACGACGGGTCCTACTCCCAGGTGCAGGGGATGATGCAGCAGGACATGGCCCAGGACTGCGGGGCGAGCTTCGCCGCCGTGGTCGGCTTCCACTCCAGCACGGTGGTGGGCGCCGAGGGCGACCAGCAGGCCACCGCCACCGCCGTGGCCAAGATGCGGGCGGCCGGGGTCACCACGGTGGTGTCGGCCATCGACTGGGTGACCGCCATCGCCGTCACCAACGAGGCCGCCGGCGAGGGTTACGTCCCCGAGTGGTACTACAGCGGCGCCGGGTCCATCGACAACAACGGCACCAGCCGCGACCAGAACCAGACCGAGTGGGGCCACGCCTTCGGGGTCACCTCGTTCGAGATCCCCCGGCCCCTACAGGACACCGACTGCTACCGGGTTTACGTCTCCATCGACCCGTCCAACACCCCGGACAGCCTGGTCTGCTCGAACCACTTCTTCGAGTACGTGGAGATCGCCAACGCCATCCAGCAGGCTGGGCCCCACCTGACCCCCCAGACCTTCCAGCAGGGCCTGTTCTCCATGGGCATCCGGCCGCCGAACCCCAACTGGTCGATCGGGGGCGGCTTCGGGCCCGACCATCACTCCTACGCCGACGTTGTCTCTATCATCTGGTGGAACCCGTCGGCCACGGCGGTCGACGGCAACGCTGGTAGCTGGGAGTACGTCGAGAACGGGGCGAGGTACGCCCCGGGCCAGATCCCGACGGGCGACCTGGGCCTGTTCAAGTCGGGAATTACACAAGCACCCAGCGACACCGGGTGAGATAGGGGGGGTCCCAAAAGTGCTTCCGTACGAAGAGTCATCCGCCCGCGTCACCGGTCCCGTGCCGGGGGCCGTCACCAGGGCCCGTACGGTCCTGATCGTCCAGATCGGCCTGTGGGTCCTGGGCGTCCTCATCACCATCGGCGCCGGGGCGGCCCGGGCCTCCAAGCACCCCGCCACCACCGTGGCCAAGCCCCACGGGGCGACGGCAGCGGTGGGAGCCCTTGCCGGCCTCATCGGGCTGGTCGCGCTGATCTGCGTCATCGTGGCCGCCGTCAACCTGCCCAAACTGCGCCGCAGCACCTGGACCATGGCCACCTGGTCCGAGGCCGCCCTGGTCGTGCTGGCCGTCCTCGGGCTGGCGGTGAGCAAGGGGAACCCCTACAGCATCATCAGCGGGCTGATCAGCCTCGGCCTGGCCGCCACCGCCGTGTACTTCCTCACCCGCCCGGAGGCCAAGTCCGCCTTCGGCCCCGGCCCCGGCCCCGGCCGAGCCTGAGCCCCGCTCGGCCGGCAGCGGCGTGAGCGACCCGGCCGCTCTCGGCGCCGTCGGGCTGGCGGCGCTGGACAACTTCATCGGGACCTTCAACTCCCGCAACGCCGACGCCTGGGCCGCCAGCCTGTCCTATCCGCACGTGCGGGTGTCGCCCCGCCAGGCCGTCGCCGCCGTCACCCCCGACGAGAGGTCGTACGCGGCGGCGACGAACTACCACGCCGCCGACGCCATGGGTTGGGACCACTCGGAGTGGGACGCCAAGACGGTCCTGGCTGTGTCGGACACCAAGATCCACGCCTCGGCCCAGTGGTGCCGGTTCAACGCCGCCGGCGAGCGGATACTGGTGAACAACGTCTCCTACGTGATCACCGACGTCGGTGGTCGCTGGGGCATCCAGGCCCGGTTCGGGGTCGACTCGCCGCCGCCCGCCGACCCCAGCGGTGCCATCGGCCGGGCAGAGGGGGCATGGGAGCGGGTACTGGCGGCGGCCGGCGACGGCAGCACGGCAGCGGCGACGGAGCTGGTGCGGCTGCCCTTCAACATCATCGAGGTGGGCGACATCAAGGTGGCGAGCAACCTCGAGGATGTGCTCGCCTACCTCGGAAACCTCGCCGCAGGCACGGGGCCCCAGGAGACCGTGGCGCTGCAGGCGGGGGACATGGGGGTCAACCTCGGGGTGACGCTGACCGGTAGCGGGGGGAGCCGCCGCCACGCCCTGGTCCTGGTGGTCCTGGACGAGGAGGGGGCCCGGGTGTCGGCCGCCTCGGTGATCGACGACGCCCACCTAGTGAGCACCCGGACCAGCTGACCGCCGGCGGCGACGCCGCTCCATCTCCAGCTCCCGATCAGGCGTCACCGGCGCCACCGCCAGGGCCGTCGTCTGTCGAAGTCGGCCGGCATGACTCCCCTTCAGGCCCGGCCTCGATCGTTCGCTTTAGTGTATTGATTACATCTAGTGTAGCAAGTACACTTATCTCTATGACACCGCGCTCCCCAGCCCTGGCCGCGTCGGAGGTGGCGGCGTCGGAAGTGGCGGCGTCGGAAGCCGCGACGGAGGTGGCCGCGACGGAGGTGGCCGCGGCCGACTGCCAAGGCATCATGCGCCGGGCGCTGGCCGACCCGGTCCGGCTCCGCATCCTCGAATCGCTCTGGGAGGGCCCCAAGACAGCCAAGGCGATGGGGGACCGGTTGGGCATCCTGCCGAACCGGCTCTACTACCACCTGAGGACCATGGAGGAAGCCGGTCTGGTAGCGGTGGTTGGAGCCGAGCTAGGGGGCAGGCTGGCGGAGCGGGTGTACGGCGCCACCAACCTGCAATTCGGCGATGAGCTGATGGGGTCGCCCTCGGAGGAGCGCACCGCGGTTCTGGCCGCCATGTTCCTGGCCACCGCCGAGGAAGTGGCCCAGGTGGACCGCCGAGGTGGGACGATCACCGGTGCCACCCGCGGTGTGCTGCGGACCACC
>Ga0070739_10002614_pt1 | contig 23841 bp, 19 predicted proteins | sample Coa_R1_7_FD_66445 | JGI IMG/M metagenome (GOLD analysis project Ga0070739, IMG submission 66445) | Surface soil microbial communities from Centralia Pennsylvania, which are recovering from an underground coalmine fire - Coalmine... | ecosystem: Environmental > Terrestrial > Soil > Unclassified ... | reverse complement strand
CCACTACCGGAAATCCCTCGACGGCGCCCCGGCCACCGCCAGGGGCAGCGCCTCGATGCGCTCGGCCACCAGGTTGACCGCTTCCTCCGCTCTTTCCACCTTGCCCTTGATCACCAGGGCCGACGAGGAGCGGGCCACCTTCCGCCACCGGGCCCAGGCTCCCCGCGAACAGATCACGTTCACCATGCCTGTCTCGTCCTCGAGGTTGATGAAGATCGTCCCCCCGGCGGTGGACGGCCTCTGGCGGTGGGTGACCACCCCGCCCACCGCCACCCGGGTGCCGTCGGGCATCCCCGCCACCGCCGCTGCGGTCACCGCTCCCATCTCCTGCAGCTGCGGGCGCACGAAGCCGACGACGGACCAGTTGGCCGACAGGCCGGTGGACCACAGGTCGGCCGCCGCCTCCTCGACCGGATCCATCCCCGACAGCACCGGCGGGTCGGCCCCCTCCACCACCCCCGGAAGGCGACCGGGACCGGAACGGGCCAGCGCCCCGGCCGCCCACAGCGCCTGGCGGCGGGAGAGCCCGAAGCAGTCGAGGGCACCGGCGGTGGCCAGCGCCTCGAGGTGGGCCCGGTTGAGCTCCACCCGGTGCACGAGATCCTCGGGACTGCGGTAGGGACGGCCGGCCTCGATCCGGGCGGCCAGATCGGAGCCGATGCTCCTCACATACGACAGCCCCAGGCGAACACATGGCGGCTTCGCCGTCCTACAAGGGGGCTTCGCCGCCCCGTCCGGAACGGGCTGGAGGGTCGCCTTGGCGGCCGAGGCGTTCACATCGGGGCCGAGCACCGTCACCCCGTGGCGCTGGGCGTCGGACACCAGCGTCTGGGGCGACCAGAACCCCATGGGCTGGCAGTTGAGCAGGCCGGCGTAGAAGGCCGCCGGGTAGTGCAGCTTCAACCAGGCGCTGGAGTACACCAGGTAGGCGAAGGAGACGGCGTGGCTCTCCGGAAAGCCGAAGTTGGCGAAGGCGGCCATCTGCGACCAGATGGCGTCGGCGGTCTCCCCCGTTATCCCCCTCTCCTCCATCCCCCGGTAGAAACGGTCACGCAGCGCCTCCATCCGCCGGGCCGATCGCTTCGATCCCATCGCCTGGCGCAGCTGGTCCGACTCGGCCGGGCTGAACCCGGCCACGTCGATCGCCATCTGCATCAGCTGCTCCTGGAACAGGGGAACACCCAGGGTCTTGCGCAGGCACGGCTCGAGCAGCGGGTGCAGGTAGGTGATCTCCTCGGTGCCGTTGCGGCGCCTCAGGTAGGGGTGCACCGAGCCACCCTGGATGGGCCCGGGGCGGATGAGGGCGACCTCGACCACCAGGTCGTAGAAGTTCCGGGGCTTGAGCCGGGGCAGGGTGGCCATCTGCGCCCGGCTCTCCACCTGGAACACGCCCACCGAGTCCGCCCGGCAGAGCATGTCGTACACCTCGGGCTCCTGACCCAGGTCGGCGAGATCTACCTCGGTCCCGTGGTGGCGGCGGATCATGTCCACCGCCTCGTGCACGGCCGACAGCATCTGCAGGCCGAGCAGGTCGAACTTCACCAGGCCGATGGCGGCGCAGTCGTCCTTGTCCCACTGCAGGACGCTGCGGTTGGGCATGCGGGCCCATTCCACCGGGCAGACGTCGATCACCGGGCGGTCGCAGATCACCATCCCCCCGGAGTGGATGCCGAGGTGGCGCGGGAAGCCCTGGATCTCCCCGGCCAGCTCGAGCACCGCTTCGGGTATGTCCACCGTCTGGGTCGAGGGGACCCCTCCCCAGTCCTCCACCTGCTTGGACCAGGCGTCGAGCTGCCCGACCGGATGCCCGAGGGCCCGGCCCATGTCGCGGATCGCCGAGCGGGGCCGGTAGGTGATCACGTTGGACACCTGCGCCGCCCGGTCCCTGCCGTAGCGGCCGTAGACATACTGGATGACCTCCTCCCTCCGGCCCGCCTCGATGTCGAGATCGATGTCGGGGGGACCGTCCCGCTCGGGGGAGAGGAAGCGCTCGAAGAGCAGGCCCAGCTCGACGGCGTCGGCCTTGGTGATGCCCAGGGCGAAGCACACCGCCGAGTTCGCCGCCGACCCCCGCCCCTGGCAGAAGATGTCCTGCCGCTGGCAGAACTGGACGATGTCCCACACCACCAGGAAGTAGCCCGGATAGCCGAGCTGCTCAATCACGTCGAGCTCGTGGTCGATCTGCTCCCAGGCACCCGCCTTGTGCGCCCCCCGGCGAGGGCCGTAGCGGGCGGCGGCCCCCTCCTCGACCAGCTGACGCAGCCAGGTCATCTCGGTGTGGGCCGCCGGCACCGGCCAGTCCGGCAGCTTGGGCGCCACCAGCTTTAGGTCGAAGCTGCACTCCTCCCCCAGGCGGGCCGCCCGCTCCACCACCCCCGGATAGCGCGCCATCCGGCGGGACTGCTCCTCCCCCGAGCGCAGGTGGGCGCCGGCGGTGGGCGGGAGCCAGCCGTCGATCTCATCGAGGCTCCGCCTCGCCCTCACCGCCGCCAGGGCGGTGGCCAGCTTCCATCGGGCCGGGGTGGCGTAGTGCACGTTGTTGGTGGCCACCAGGTCGACGCTCCGGGCACAGGCCAGGGTCATGAGGGCGTCGTTGCGGGCCGAGTCGAGGGGATCGCCGTGGTCCCACAGCTCGACGGCGACGCTGTCCCGTCCGAACACGCCCACCAGCTCGTCCAGCCGCCGGCCGGCCGCCGCCGGCCCGTGCTCGGTCAGCGCCCGCGGCACCCCGCCCTTGCGGCAGCCCGTCAGCACCGTCCAGTGCCCGCCGTGGTGCTCGGCCAGCAGCCCCAGGTCGGCCACCGGCCTGCCCTTCTCCCCTCCCGCCATCTGGGCCCGGGTGATGACCCGCGACAGGCGGGCGTAGCCCTCGGGGTCGCGGGCCAGCACCACCAGGTGGTCCCCCTCGGGGTCGGCCGCCCCCACCTGGGCCCGGGTGAGGCCAAGGGTCAGCTCGGCCCCGAACACGGTGGGCAGACCGGCCTCGGCCGCCGCCTCGGAGAAGCGGACCACCCCGGCCAGGGCGTCGTGGTCGGTGATGGCCAGGGCGGACAGCCCCAGCCGGCACGCCTCCTGCACCAGCTCCTCGGGATGGGAGGCGCCGTCGAGGAAGCTGAAGTTGGAGTGGCAGTGCAGCTCGGCGTAGGGGACGCTCATTCGTAGGCCGCCTCCACCACCCAGCGGCCCTTCTCCACCATGAGCAGCACCGCCCGCCCGGCGTCGGTGAGCACCTGCATCCGGGCCCGCCGACGCTCCGAGGCGGGATCCCACCACCGTTCATGGCAGGGCCAGGGGGCCGACCAGGCCATCACCTCCTCCGCCGGTCCCCCGGCGACCGACAGCCGGCGGGGGGCGCCTCCGGGCAGTCCCCGGCCGCCGACGGTAAGGACGCGTCCCTCCTCGTCCACCAGCTCGGCCGGCGCCGGTCGGACCAGCACCACCGCCGGCAGCGGCGAGGGGACCCGGCCGGGCCAGGGGGGATCGGCCGGCCGGGAGGGATCCCGCTCGTCCCCCCACGGCACCAGCCTCACCCGGTCCAGCGGGCCCCGTCCGCCTCCGGCCACCGCCGTCAGCACCGACTCCGGCCCCAGCAGCGCCTGCACCCGGGCCAGCGCCCGGCCGGCCTGCAGGTCGGCCTCGGCCACCCCGCCCCAGAACCTCTGCTGGCTGCCCTCGTCCGGCACCACCTCCTCCGGCACCAGGGCCAGCCGCGACACGCCGGCGGTCGGCCGTCCGTCCCCCGATCCGGTGGCCGGCTCGGTGAGCCAGCCCTCCAGCTGCCAGCGCACCCGTTCGGCCAGCATGGCGGCGTTGAAGCTGCCGTCGTGGCGCCAGGAGCGCGAGCGCACCTCGCCGTGCTCGGTTTCGGCCTCGATGCGCACCCGCCGGCACCGCAGGCCTCTTCGGTCCAGCTCGGTGTGCAGCTGGTCGGCCAGCCGCTTGCCGGCGAAGGCGGCCATGTCCACCCGATCCACCGGCGGGTCGAGCTCGGCGGCCACGGTCAGGTCCTCGGGCGGGCGGCGGGCGTCGAGGGCGCGGTCGTCCTGGCCGTGGGCCAGACGGTGGATCGCCGCCCCCCGCCAACCGAAGCGGGCCAGCACCTGGGGAGCGGGGAGCCCGGCCAGCTCGCCCATGGTCCTTATGCCCAGCCGGCCCAGCAGGTCGGCCAGCTGGGCCAGCTCGGTCGGCTCGGCGGCCGCGTCCATGGTCTCCAGCCCGGCCAGGACCTCGGCGATGGCCAGAGGGGAGAGGAAGGCGGCGGTGGCGGTGGGCCCCGCCGCCACCAGGGCCCGCCGGCGGGCGGCCACCGCCGCCACCACCGGACCGTCGGCCACCCCCACCCGGCAGGGCGGGCCTCCCTCGGGACCGCCCGGGCTGGCCTCGTCCACCGCCCGGGCCACCACCGCGGCCAGCTCCTCCTCTCCTCCGAAGTAGCGGGACGGGCCCCTGGCCGGCAGGGAGCACAGGCCCGGCCTGGTCACCTCCACCAGGGGGCAGAAGCGGGCCACCGCCGCCACCACCGTCTCGAAGCAACGGGCGTCGCGTCCGGGGTCGTCGGCCAGCACCACCAGGCCGGGGCAGAGCGACTCGGCCTGGCGCCGGCGCTGTCCCAGCCTCACCCCCTCGGCCGCCGCCGGGGCCGACGCCACCGCCACCCGGCCGGAGCGCAGCACCGCCACCCGCAGCCCGGGTGACGCCCCGCTGGCCCGGATGGACCACTGCGGGCACCAGATGGCCATGGTCCGGGCGGTCACCGTCCCCCCAGCTCCACCCGGTGCCGGCGCTGCCGGCTGTTCCAGCCCCGACCGCTGGAGTCCACCTCGATCCAGCGGCGCTCCAGATGGCCCCAACCCTGCTCGAGGCCGTCCCACTGCTGGGCCCGGCAGGTCAGGAGGAGGTCGACCTTCTCCGGCCAGGAACCGTCGGTGACCAGCACCGTGCCCTGCTGGCGCGCCCTGGAGACCAGCCGGCGGGCGTCGAGGGGTCGGACACCCAGGGCCGCCCCCAGCACGACCACGTCGAGCCCGTCGATCAGGGCGGCGGCCACCGTGGCCCACTGGGGCCCCGGCTCGGGAACCAGCGCCAGCCGGCCCAGGTCCACCCCCAGCTCGGCGGCGGCCAGGGGGCCGAGCTCGGGCAGGCCCACCATGGCGCACCAGGAGCCGGCCGCCGACGGGCCGGCCAGCAGGGCGAGCAGGAGCGATATGCGACCCGGGCCCTGCACCGCCACCACCGCCCCCCGGCGCAGCCCGTCCGGGAGCAGCCCGCTCAGCCGTTCATGGACAGGAAGGGTCCGGTCGCCGGCCAACGACAGGGGCTTGACCCTGTCGGCGAGCTCCGCCTCCACCCGGGACACAGGGGGACCAGGTTAGCGAACATCTGTTCGAGTGTTCCCGGGGAGCGACCCCCCCGGCGGCAGGTCCCTCGGGGAACCGTCTAGGGGAACAGCCCGCGGGCGGTTATCGCCTCCGCCACCCGCTCCACCGCCAGGGCGAAGGCGGCCCGCCGCAGCGACACCCCCAACCGCTCGGCCTTGGCCCACACCGCCACGAAGGCCTCCTCCATCCCCAACCGCAGGCGGGTGGCCACCGTGTTCTCGTCCCAGGCGTAGCCCTGGCGGCCCTGGGCCCACTCGAAGTAGGAGGCGGTGACACCCCCGGAGTTGGCCAGGATGTCCGGTACCACCACGATGTCGCGCCGGTCGAAGATCGAGTCCGCCCCCGGTGTGGTCGGGCCGTTGGCCGCCTCCACCAGCACCTTGGCCCCCATCCGTCCGGCCACGTGGTCGTCGATGGCCCCCTCGAGGGCGGCGGGCACCGCCACCTCGCAGTCCAGCTCCCAGAGGTCGTCGGGCTCGATCACCTCGCCCCCGGCGAAGCCGGCGACGGTGCCGGCCGCCGACACGTGGTCGGACAGACCGGCCACGTCGAGGCCGCCCGGATTGTGGACCGCCCCTCCGATGTCGCTCACCGCGATCACCCGCATGCCCGCCGACCGCAGCAGGAAGGCCAGCGGGCCGCCGACCTTGCCGAAGCCCTGGATGACCGCCCGGCTGCCGGCCACCGGTATGTCCATTTCGGCGAACACGGCCCGGATGCAGACCACCACCCCGGCGGAAGTGGCCCCGACGTGTCCCTTGGTCCCGCCGATGGACAGCGGCTTGCCGGTGACCACCCCGGGCTCGGCCCGCCCGGTGATGGTGGACAAGGTGTCCATGAGCCAGGCCATGACCCGCTCGTCGGTGTTGACATCGGGGGCGGGCACGTCGCGGTCCTCGCCCAGCAGCGGCAGCACCTCGACGGTGTAGCGCCGGGTCAGGCGCTCCAGCTCGGCCGACGAGAGCTTGGAAGGGTCGCAGCGCACGCCGCCCTTGGCCCCGCCGAAGGGAAGGTTGGCCACCGCCGTCTTGAAGGTCATCTCCGCCGCCAGGGCGGCCACCTCGCGGGCGTCGAGCTGGGGGTGGAAGCGCAGCCCCCCCTTGGCCGGGCCCCGGGTGATGTCGTGGTGGACCCGCCAGCCGGTGAACACCTCGACGTGGCCCTCGTCCATGCGCACAGGCACGGCCACCTCGAGCACCCGCCGAGGGGTGCGCAGCAGCCGGTGCACGTCGGGGTCGAGACCGGTGAGGCTGGCGGCGTCGTCGAGACGCTGGAGCACGGCTGCCCACGGGTCGTAGCTGTTCGCCACCACCACCATCCTGGCCCACCTCGCCGCCCGCCGGGGTGACCGGGGACCGAAGACGCCTGGTGACGGGTCGGGCCGGGTACCGTCGGGCGAACCGGCACGGAGGTGCACCATGGCGACCGAGGTGGTCGAGCTACAGGGCCACATCATCGACTCGCTCATACTGGCCAAGGTCCTCGATCTCATCCTCGAGGCCGGCGCCGACTACCGGCTGGTCGAGGTGGACATCGGCCGGACCAGCTCGGACACCAGCGCCGCCCGCATCGAGGTCACGGCGTCCGACGACGCAGTGCTGGCCAACCTGGTGGAGGCACTCCAGATCCACGGCGCCAACCGGGTCGACGTGGGCGAGGCCGAGCTGGTGGCGGCCGACATCGACGGAGTGCTGCCGGGGGGCTTCTACTCCACCACCAACCTGCCGACCCGGGTCCGGGTCGACCGGCGCTGGATCGAGGTGGCCAACCCGGAGATGGACTGCGCCTTGGTGGTCGACCGCGCCGGGCCCGGCGCCGCCGCCCGCACCGTGCCCATGCACGCCGTGCGGCGGGGGGACCTGGTGGTGGTCGGCCACGACGGGGTCAAGGTGGACTCGCCCGACCGACCGCGGGGGCCGGCCGCCTTCGAGTTCATGAACTCCGAGGTCTCCTCGGAGAAGCCCAAGGCGCTGGTGATCCAGGAGGTGGCCGACAAGCTGCGCACCGCCCGGACCACGTCGACCCGGGTGCTGGCCGTGTGCGGGCCGGCGGTGATCCACACCGGCGCCGGGCCGGCCGTGGCCCGGCTGGTGGCCGGCGGATGGATCGACGTCCTCTTCGCCGGAAACGGCTTCGCCACCCACGACATCGAGTCCAACGTGCTCGGCACCTCTCTCGGCGTCTCCCTGGGGGAGGGCAAGGCGACCGAGGGCGGCCACGCCAACCACCTACGGGTCATCAACGAGGTGCGCCGACACGGCTCCATCGCCGCCGCCGTTGAGGCCGGCTTCATCGGCGGCGGCGTGATGTACGAGTGCGTGCGCGCCGGAGTGCCGTTCGTGCTGGGCGGCTCCGTGCGCGACGACGGCCCCCTGCCCGACGTCATCAGCGACACGGTGGCCGCCGTCGACGCCATGCGGGCGCTGGTGCCCGGGGTGTCGGTGGCGCTGATGCTGGCCAGCACCCTGCACGCCATCGCCACCGGCAACATCCTGCCCAGCTCGGTGGAGACCTACTGCGTCGACATCAACCAGGCCGTGGTCACCAAGCTGGCCGACCGGGGCAGCCACCAGGCCCTCGGCATCGTCACCGATGTGGGGCTGTTCCTGGGCCAGCTGGCCGAGGCTCTGTGCCCATGACCACCCGCTCCTGCCTGAGCGGTCAGCGGCGGCAGCGTCAGGGGCGGCGGCGAAGGGATCGGAGCTGAGCGGCCTCGGCTGGGGACGACGGTTCCTCATGTGCCCTCCGGCGCACTTCGAGGTCGCCTACGAGATCAACCCGTGGATGCACAACGAGGTCCACCCCGACCCCGAGCGGGCCCAGGCCCAGTGGGAGCGACTGGTGGCCGCCCTGCGCTCGGCCGGGGCCGAGGTGGAGACGATGGATCCGGTGCCCGGCCTGCCCGACCTGGTCTTCACGGCCAACGCCGGCCTGGTGGACGGTGACCGGTTCATCCCCTCCCGCTTCCGCCACCCCGAGCGCCGGGGCGAGACCGACCACGACGTGGCCTGGTTCAGCCGACGGGGCTACCGGGTGGCCTGGCTGCCCGAGGCCGTGCTGCACGAGGGCGCCGGCGACGCCCTGCCCTTCGGCGGCCACGGCCCGAACCCACCGACGCTGCTGTCGGGGTACCGGTTCCGCTCCGACGCCGCCTCCCACGCCGAGGTCTCCCGCATCACCGGGGCGCCGGTGCGCCCCCTCGAGCTGGCCGATCCCCGCCTGTACCACCTCGACCTGGTCTTCTGCCCCCTCGACGACCGCCGGGCCATGGTCGCCCCTCTGGGGCTGGACCGCTACGGGCTCAAGGTGGTCGAGTCCCTGGTGCCCGAGCTGCTCTACCTCGAGGACGAGGAGGCGCTGGGGTTCTGCGCCAACTCGGTTGTGGTCGGCGACCGCATCGTCATGCCCGGCTGCCCCGCCCGGGTGGGCGACCGGCTGCGGTCCTGGGGCTTCGAGGTGGAGGTCTGCCCGGTGGACGAGTTCCTGAAGGCAGGGGGCGGCTGCCGGTGTCTCACCCTGGCCCTCGACGTGCGCCTCGGGGTGGAGGCGAGGGGCGGCCCGGCATAACCTGAGGCGCTCATCAGGAGCGGAACCAGGGGGGTAGCGGTGCCTGAGGCGATCACCGAGGAGCAGTTCAAGGCCGAAGCGCTCGACTTCCTCGAGGCCAACGCCAAGCTGGCCGTGGAGGAGAAGACCGGCTGGGGCCAGGGCAGCGACGAGGTCGCCCTGTTCGCCGAGAAGACCCGCGAGCAGGAGCTGGCCGAGGTGGAGGAGGCCAAGGCCTGGCGCCAGAAGGTCTTCGACGCCGGCTTCGGCTGGATCACCGGGCCCTCCCGATACGGCGGGCGCGAGCTGCCTTCGGCCTACGAGCGGCTGTGGCAGTCCCTCGAGGGCGCCTACGACACCCCGTCGGGCTCACCCTTCGGCATCGGCCTCGGCATGGTGGCCCCGACCATCCTGGCCCACGGCACCGACGTGGTGAAGGACGCCTACCTCCGGCGCCTCTACCGGGGCGAGATGGTGGCCTGCCAGCTGTTCAGCGAGCCGAGCAACGGCTCGGATCTGGCCGGCATCCAGACCCGGGCGATCCGCGACGGCGAGGAGTGGGTCATAAGCGGCCAGAAGGTCTGGACCTCGGGGGCCCAGTACTCCGACATCGGCGAGATCATCTGCCGGACCGACCCCGACGCCCCCAAGCACAAGGGCCTGTCGATGTTCGTGGTCGACATGCACGCCCCCGGAGTCGAGGTGCGCCCCCTGCGCCAGATGACCGGCGGGGCGTCGTTCAACGAGGTCTTCTTCACCGAGGTCCGCATACCCGACGACCACCGGCTGGGGGACGTGAACCAGGGCTGGACGGTCGCGCTCACCACCCTCATGAACGAGCGGGCGTCCATCGGCGGCGGGGCGGCGGGCGGGGCCGGGCTCATGAGCACGACCCGGTTGGTCGAGCTCCTCCGGTTCCTCGACAAGGCCGACGACCCCATCCTGCGCCAGAGGCTGGCCGACATCTACGTCCAGTCGAGGGTCGCCAGCTACAACAACCAGCGGGCCATGGCGAAGATCCGCGCCGGTCAGCTCCCCGGCCCGGAGATGTCCATCGCCAAGCTGTCGCTCACCAACAACATGCGCCGGCTGGCCGACTTCGTCGGCGACGCCCTGGGGGCCCGGCTCACCGCCGACAGCGGCGAATGGGGGACCTTCGCCTGGACCCAGTTCGTCCTCGGGGTGCCCGGCATGCGTATCGCCGGAGGCACCGACGAGGTGATGAAGAACATCCTGGGCGAGCGGGTCCTCGGCCTGCCCAAGGAACCCAGCCACTAATCCAGGCCGGGGCGCCGCCGGGCTCAGCCGCCTCCGGGCAGGGTGGTGGAGGAGCTGGATGAGTTGGAGGGGGCCGGCACGGTCCCGCCGTTGTCGCTGCTGCCGCAGGCGGCCGTCCCCAGGGCGAGGCCGGCCACGACCACGGCGGCGGCGAGGGTGGAGGCCAACCTCCTCACAGCAGGGTCCCCTGCACCGGAGGCGGCGTGCGGTCGCGCCACCACACGAGACGCTCCATGAAGGCCCAGCTGCGCCGGTGGATGGCCGAGGGCCCGAAGGCCTGCAGCGCCATCTCGTGGCGGGGGCATGGGTAGCCCTTGTTGGTGTCGAAGTCGTAGCCCGGGTAGGAGACCGATTCGCGCCGCATGATCCGGTCGCGGGAGACCTTGGCCAGCACCGAGGCGGTGGCGATGGAAAGGCACTTGGCGTCCCCTTTCACGATGACGGTTGTCGTGCCCCGGCCGACGAAGTCCCAGCGCCCGTCGACCAGCACCTTGTCCACCGTCACCCCGAGGCCCTCGAGGGCGCGATTGGCCGCCAGACGCTGCGCCTCGGACATACCCAGCTGGTCGCACTCCTGCTCGCTGGCGTGCCCCACCGCCCACGCCGCGCACCACCCTGCCAGGCGGTCGAAGAGGTGCTCCCGCCGCAGCTCGGTCAGCATCTTGGACTCCCGCACGCCGTATACCCGGCGGTCGGCGGGCAGCACGGCCGCCCCGACCGTCAGCGGTCCCGCCCAGGCGCCTCTGCCCACCTCGTCCATCCCCACCACCACCTGGTGGCCCTCCGCCCACAGCGCCCGCTCGAGCGACAGGCTGGGCGGCTTGCCCGGCGAGCCCCGGCGGCGGGTGGCGGTCGGCATCGGGGGCCAACGTATCCGACCGCGGCAGCGCCTCCCAGGATGGCTGGCAGCCCTTCCTCCCCACCGTCCCTCCCCCGTCCCGCGCCGTGGAGCACCGACGGCCGCCAGCGGTTGGTCAGTCGGGCTCGACGGCGGCGACGGTGGCCGACTCGTCCGGATCCGGGTCGGTGTCGAGGAAGGCGTCGATGATCTCGCCGGCGACCTCCTCGGAGGTGAGCCGCAGGCCCATGGCCAGCACGTTGGCGTCGTTCCACCGGCGGGCCCCGGCGGCGGTGGCAGCGTCGGTGCACAACGCCGCTCGGACCCCGGCCACCTTGTTGGCGGCGATGGAGACTCCGGTGCCCGTGTAGCAGCAGACCACCCCGGCCCGGGCCCGCCCGGAGGCGACGGCCTCGCCCACCGAACGGCCGACCTCGGGCCAGGGGGCGCCGATCGAGAGCTCCTCCACCTCGAGGCCCCGCCGGCGCAGCCGGGCCACCATGGCGTCGGTCAGCGGTGTGCGCTCGTCGGTTCCGAAGGCCACCCGGTCGACCATCAGTTCATCCCGTAGAGCTCGGGCTTGGCCTGGCGCTGCATCAGCGCCGGTATCACCTCGTGGGCGGTGGTGTGCCCCTCGAGCACGGCGACCACCTGGTCGGCGATGGGCATGTCGACTCCGTGCCGGCGGGCCAGCTCGACCACCACCGGAGCGGTCTTAACTCCCTCGGCGACCATCTTCATGCTGTCGACGATGTCGTCGATCGACCGGCCCCGGGCCAGCTCGACACCTACACTGCGATTGCGGCTGTGCTGGCTGATGCAGGTGGCGACCAGGTCGCCCATGCCGGCCAGACCGGCGAAGGTGAGGGGCCGGCCGCCGATGGCGACCCCCGGGCGGGTGAGCTCGGCCAGCCCCCGGGTGATGAGGGCGGCCTTGGAGTTGTCGCCGAATCCCAGGCCGTCGGACAGGCCGGCGGCGATGGCCATCACGTTCTTCAGGGCGCCGGCGATCTCACAGCCCACCACGTCGTCGTTGGTGTAGACGCGGAAGGTGTCGGTCGACAGCAGGGCCTGGGCCCGAAGGCACGCACCGGCGTCGGTCATCGCCACCACGCTGGCGGTGGGCTGGCCCTCGATGACCTCGCGGGCGAGGTTGGGCCCGGTCAGAACGCCCCTCGGGCGCCCCGGCGCGACCTCGTCGATGACCTCGGTCATGCGCAGCAGGCTGCCGGCCTCCAGCCCCTTGGCCAGGCTGAGCACGGGAACGTCCGGCCCCAGGAAAGGGGCCGCCTCCGCCAGCACCGCCCGGAAGCCGTGCGAGGGGGCCGCCATCACCACCAGCGAGGCCTCCGACACCGCCTCGGCCATGTCAGCGGTGGCCACGATCTCGTCGGCGAGGCAGAACTCGCTCAGGTACTCCGGGTTGCGGCGGCTCGAGTTGATCTCCTCGGCCAGGGCCGGGCGCCGGGCCCACAGCCGCACCGGTTGGTGACGGGCGCTGACGGTCGACAGCGCCGTGCCCCACGAACCAGCACCGAGCACGGCGACCGCCACGACGGGAACCCTACCGAGGCCGCCCGCTGCTGCACGGCCTGGGGCTGCGGCGACCGGGCGGTAGCGTGAGCGCGTGGCTGCGCCTTCGTCGGTCGTCCTGGTGCCGGTCAAGGCATTCGCCGCCGCCAAGGTGCGCCTGAGCGGTGTGCTCGACACCGACGAGCGCCGCCGGCTGGCCCGGTCCATGGCCGAGGGAGTGCTGCGGGCGGCCCGGTCCCTGCCGGTGACGGTGGTCTGCGACGACCCGGAGGTGGCCGACTGGGCCGCCGCCCGGGGAGCGGAGGTGCTCTGGACCCCGGGCATGGGCCTCAACCCGGCGGTCGAGTGCGGGGTCGATCACCTCCTTCGGCGGGGCGTCGATCTGGTCACCGTCGCCCACGCCGACCTGCCCCTGGTCACCGACCTCGGCGGCCTCGCTCGCCCCGGCGGGGCGGTGCTGGCGCCCGACCGTCGCCACGACGGCACCAACGTCATCGCCGTGCCGACTGGTGCCGGCTTCCGCTTCTCCTACGGCGCCGGTTCGTTCCTGCGCCACCAGGCCGAGGCCGGCCGAGTAGGGCTGGAGGTGACGGTCCTCGAACGGGCAGACCTGGCCTGGGACGTGGACGTGCCCGACGACCTCGACTACGCCGCCCCCGAGGAGGCGGCGCGTTGGTAGGGCTCAACCTGGACACCCCGGAACGGGCCTTGGCCATCGGCGCCCACCCCGACGACATCGAGTTCGGGTGCGGGGCGACTCTGGCGAAGTGGGCCGCCGCCGGCTGCGAGATCCACCACCTGGTGTGCACCGACGGCTCGAAGGGCTCCTGGGATCCGGACGAGGACGTGGCCCAGCTGGTCGCCACCAGGCAGGCCGAGCAGCGCAAGGCGGCTGCCGTACTCGGCGGCCGATCCGACGTCGTCTTCCTCGGCTGGCCCGACGGGGAGCTGGAAGCCGGTCTGCGCCAGCGGTGGGAGGTGGCCTACTGGATCCGGGTCACCAGGCCCGACGTGGTGCTGGGGCACGACCCGTGGAAGCGCTACCGCATCCACCCCGACCACCGGGCGGCCGGCTTCCTGGCCACCGACGGCATCGTGGCGGCGCGGGACCCGCACTTCTTCCCCGAGCAGAAGGCCGAGCCCCACCGGCCCCGGGCCCTGCTCCTGTGGGAGGCGGACGAGGTGGACCACGTCGAGGACGCGGCCGGCTTCGAGGACGTGAAGCTCGAGGCGCTCCTCGCCCACCGGAGCCAGTTCCGCTCCACCATGCGCATCGACGACCCCGAGGCGAGCGAGGAGGTCGGGGCCTTCCGGGCCCGCCTGCACACCCGCCTGGTGGAGTTCGGCGCCCTCGGAGGGGTGGCGCTGGGCGAGGGGTTCAAGCTGGTCGAGCGCCTCTGAGGGTGCGGGCGCGATAACAGGAGGGGGCGGCGCCCCCTCCTGTTACTCGCCGATGCTGGTGCGGCCCTGGGGCCGGAGGCCTAGCGCTTGGCGGCCGAGGTCCGTCGAGCGGTGCTCTTGCGGGCCGTGGTCTTGCGGGCCGTCGTCCTCCGGGCGGCGGTCTTGCGGGCCGGAGCCCGCTTGGCCGTGCTCTTGCGGGCGGTCGTCTTACGGGCCGTGGTCTTGCGGGCGGCGGTCTTGCGGGCCGGAGCCCGCTTGGCCGTGCTCTTCCGGGCGGTCGTCTTACGGGCCGTCGTCTTGCGAGCGGTGGTCTTGCGCGCCGTCGTCTTACGGGCCGTGGTCTTACGGGCCGTGGTCTTGCGGGCGGTGGTCTTGCGGGCCGTCGTCTTACGGGCCGTGGTCTTGCGAGCAGCGGTCTTGCGGGCGGGAGCCCGCTTGGCCGTGCTCTTGCGCGCCGTGGTCTTGCGGGCGGTCGTCTTGCGAGCGGTGGTCTTGCGGGCCGCCGCCTTCTTGGTCGCCGGACGACGCTTGGCGGCCGTCTTGCGGGCGGTCGTCTTCTTCGCCGTGGTCTTCTTGGCCGCAGCGCGCTTGGCCGGCCGACGCTTGGCCACCTTCTTCGCCGTGGTCCGCTTCGCGGTAGTCGAACGGGGATTCATCGCTGCCTCGAAGCCAGAGCCAGAAGCGAAGCGGACCCCATCGACCGCACCTTCTTCGAGGGCGTCCTCGTTCGAGGCCGTCGCACTCACTGTCTCGACGAGCTCAGATTGTTTCACCGCCACCTCCTGGCGTGTTGGGGAAGTCTTAGAAATGAAAGATGTTTTGTTTGCGTAGGTCAAGCATTTCCTTGGCATCTCGCCCAAACCGATTTGGCCGCTGACCAGCACCGTTGCAGCGCGCGCTGAACGTCGTTGCGTCAAAAGCCACTGATTTGCAAGGCTTTTTTCATGGATGAGACACCGCAGGCGCTCGCTGATGGGGACTATGACGTCCTGATCCTCGATTGCGAAAAAATTTCCCCGGATCGGGCGCGCGTTTCGCTGGTGGTTGTCAGCGGTACGTCCAAGGGAGCGGTGACGAGCATCGTCGGCCCCCTTCCGCGCATCGCCGGCGATGTCTCCAGCGGAGCCCGCAGCGGTGTCAGTGACGACGCCGACGATGGCGACGGTGCCGACCCGACCGCGCTGATGGGCCTGCCCGGTCGTCTGCGCGTCGAGCACGTGGCGGCCTTCGCTCCTCCTCGAGCGCTGACGTCCCCTGAGCGCCGGCCCGATCCAGGCGAGGGCATCGCAGCGCCGGCCGGCTCCTGACTCGCCTGCCCCCCGGGTAACCGGTGGGGCGGGGCAACAGGGCGGGCGGAGGCGCGCGAGACTCCCCGGTGCGGGAGCTCGACCGCGAGTCGGGCTGAGAGGGCAGAGCCGACCGCTGACCTGATCCGGGTAATGCCGGCGGAGGGAGAACCGATGACAGAAGCACAGTCCAGGACCAGGGTGTACCTGCCGGGGCCCCGCCCGGACATCCAGGTGCCCTTCACCAGGGTGAGCCTGGGGGACTCGAGCGGGAGAGGGGGCAGCAGCGCCAACGAGGCGGTGTTGCTCTACGACACCAGCGGCCCGGGCGGCGACCCGGACCGCGGGCTACCGCCCCTGCGTAGGGGGTGGGTGGCGGCGCGTGACGACGTGGAGGAGGGGGCCGGCCGCCCGCTCAGCGCCCGCGACGACGGGAGGGCGGCGGTGCGCCGGGGCTCGGCGGCGTCCGGTCCCGCTGCTGCCGGTGCCCGTCGAGCGCTGCGGGCCCGGCCCGGGCGCACCGTCACCCAGATGCACTACGCCCGCCGGGGCGAGATCACCCCGGAGATGGAGTTCGTGGCCGTGCGCGAGGGAGTCGACCCGGCCTTCGTCAGGGACGAGATCGCCCGGGGCCGCGCCATCCTGCCCTCCAACATCAACCACCCGGAGTCGGAGCCCATGGTGATCGGGCGCAACTTCCTGGTGAAGGTGAACGCCAACATCGGCAACTCGGCGGTCACCTCCTCCATTGAGGAGGAGGTCGAGAAGCTGCGGTGGGCGACCCGGTGGGGGGCCGACACGGTGATGGACCTCTCCACCGGCGCCGACATTCACACGACCCGCGAATGGATCCTGCGCAACTCGCCCGTGCCCATCGGCACCGTGCCGATCTATCAGGCGCTGGAGAAGGTCGACGGCCGGGCCGAGGACCTGTCCTGGGACGTCTACCGCGACACGCTCATAGAGCAGGCGGAGCAGGGCGTGGACTACTTCACCATCCACGCCGGGGTGCTGCTGCGCTACGTGCCCCTGACGGCGAGGCGGGTCACCGGCATCGTCAGCCGGGGCGGGTCGATCATGGCCGGTTGGTGCCTGGCCCATCACCAGGAGAACTTCCTCTACACCCACTTCGAGGACATCTGCGAGATCATGGCCGCCTACGACATCGCCTTCTCCCTGGGCGACGGCCTGCGCCCCGGATCGATCGCCGATGCCAACGACGAGGCCCAGCTGGCCGAGCTGCGCACCCTCGGGGAGCTGACCGAGGTGGCCTGGCGCCACGACGTCCAGGTGATGATCGAGGGCCCGGGCCATGTGCCGATGCACAAGATCAAGGAGAACGTCGACCTCCAGATCGAGCTGTGCCACGAGGCGCCCTTCTACACGCTGGGCCCCCTCACGGTGGACATCGCCCCCGGCTACGACCACATCACCTCGGCCATCGGGGCGGCCATGATCGGCATGTACGGCACGGCGATGCTCTGCTACGTCACGCCCAAGGAGCACCTGGGCCTGCCGGACCGCGAAGACGTCAAGGCGGGGATGATCTCCTACAAGATCGCCGCCCACGCCGCCGACCTGGCCAAGGGCCACCCCGGCGCCCAGAAGTGGGACGACGCCCTGTCCAAGGCCCGCTTCGAGTTCCGGTGGGAGGACCAGTTCGCCCTGTCCCTCGACCCGGACACCGCCCGGGCGTACCACGACGAGACCCTGCCTGCCGCCCCGGCCAAGACGGCCCACTTCTGCTCCATGTGCGGCCCCAAGTTCTGCTCCATGCGGATAAGCCAGGACGTGCGTGACTACGCCGAGGCCCACGGCGTGAGCCCGGAGGCCGCCGTCGAGCTCGGGATGAAGGAGAAGTCGGTGGAGTTCGTCTCCGGAGGCTCGTCCCTCTACCGGCGCTGAGGCGCCGCCACCCGGGGGCGGGCCGATCCGCCCCCGGCGTGGCGCACGTCACTGGGGAGGCAGCCCGAGGGCTTCTATCCTCTACCTCCGTAATGACCTGCCCTTGGTGTGGGACCGCGGTGCCAGACGGCGCCCGGTTCTGCCCGTCCTGTGGCCGGTCCCTGGGGGTGAGGGGCGACGAGAGGCGCATCGCCACCGTCCTGTTCGCCGACCTGGCCGGCTTCACGGGCATGGGCGAGTCTCTCGACCCCGAGCACCTCAAGAACCTGGTCGACCGCTGCTTCGACCGCCTGGCCGCCGACATCACCGCCCACGGGGGACGGGTGGACAAGGTGGTCGGCGACGCCATCGTGGCCCTCTTCGGCGCGCCGGTGGCCCACGAGGACGACGCCGAGCGGGCCGTGCGGGCCGGCCTGCAGATGCAGGAGACCATCGCCGCCCTCGACACCGAGCTGGGCCTGCCTCTGCGCATCAGGGTGGGGATCAACACCGGCGAGGTCCTGGTGGGCGCCATCCGCGCCGGCGGCGACTACACCGCCATGGGCGACGTGGTGAACGTGGCGTCGCGGCTGCAGACCATGGCCTCCCCCGGCACCGTCGTGGTCGGCCCCGCCACCCACGCCGCCACCAGCGCGGTGGTCCGCTACCGCCCCCTCGGCGACCTGCAGGCCCGGGGCCGGGGCGAGGCGGTCGAGGCGTGGGCGGCCGAGGAGGCCATGGCCCCGCCGGGCAGCCGGCCCCACCGGGTGGCCGGTCCCCTCACCGGGCGCGACGACGAGCTCGCCGTGCTCACCCACGCCTTCCGCACGGCCGTCCAGCGCCGGCGGGCCCACCTGGTGGTGATGGTCGGCGACGCCGGCATGGGCAAGTCCCGCCTCACCGACGAGCTGGCCCGTTCGGCGACGGCCACCTACGACGCCCTGGTGCTTTCGGGGCGCGCCGTCCCGTACGGCGAGGCCAACCCGTGGTGGCCCATCGCCGAGGCCGTGCGCCAGGCGTGTGCCATCGACCCGGGCGACCCGGCCGATGAGGCGGCCCGGAAGTGCCGCCTGGCGGTGGCCGAGCTGTCCTCGCTGGACCCGGAGGGGCCCGAGGCCCACCGCCTGGCCGCCGGCCTGCTGCACCTGATGGGCGACGAGGAGGTGCTGGCCGAGGTCGACCCGCAGCGGGCCACGGTGGAGGCCCGCCGGTCCCTGTACGGGCTGGTCTCCGGGCTCTCCCGCCGCCAGCCGGTGCTGATCGTGCTGTCGGAGATGCACTGGGTCGACGACGTCGTCCTCGAGTTCCTGGGCGAGCACATCAACCGGCTGGGAGCGCTGCCGGTGATGGTGGTGGCCACCGCCCGCCCCGAGCTGACCGAGCGATGGAACCCGCCCCAGGGACGCCACAACCTGCTGTGCCTGCACCTCGATCCCCTGTCGCGGGAGGAGACCAGGCGCCTGGCCCTGGCCCTGACCGAGGGGGAGCCCACCCCCGAGCTGGTCGACACCCTGGTGGAGCGCAGCGGGGGCAACCCGTTCTTCCTCGAGGAGCTGGTGGCCTACATCGGCGAGTCGCAGACCCGGGCCCCGTCGCTGCGCTCGGTGGACCTGCCCGTCACCCTGCGGGGGCTGGTGGCCGCCCGCCTCGACACCCTTCCCGCCATCGACCGCTCGGTGCTGGAGGACGCCGCCGTCATCGGGCGGTCCGGTTCGCGGGCGGCCCTGGCGGCGCTGGCCACGGCGGCCGGGCGCGACGGCAGCGAGTCGGCCCTCGGCGCCCTGTTCAGCCACGACCTTCTGCTCATGGTCGAGGACCGCCGTTGGGAGTTCCGCTCGGACGTGGTGCGCGAGGTGGTCTACGAGACGCTGACCAAGTCGGAGCGGGCCCGCCGGCACTGGAGCATGGCCTCGTGGCTGGCCCAGCGGGCGGTGGAGACGGGACGGGAGGACGAGATCCTCGAACAGATCGCCCACCACTACGCCACCGCCGCCGAGCTGGCCGGTGACGTCGGGCCGGTCGACGGTGTCCCCGCCGACGCCCGGCCGGTGGCGGTGGCCGCCCTGCTGCGGGCGGCGTCGTGGGCCGGCGGGCGGGAGCTGCCCGTCGCCGCCCTGCGCATCCTCGACCGGGCGGTGGCCCTGGCCGGCCCGGAGGGGGCCGGGCGCGACCAGGTGCTGCTGGAGCGGGCCCTGGCCCGCACCACCCTGCGCCATCTGGGGCCGGCCCGCGACGACCTCGACGCCCTGTCGACCGACGCCGACGCCCCGGTGCGGGCCCGGGCGCTGACCATCAGGGGACTGATCGAGCAGACCGAGGGTGACCTCGCCGGCTCGGCCGCCACCCTGGCCAAGGCCCTGACCGAGTGGGAGGCGGTGGGCGACCAGGGCCGCCGGGGCGAGGCCCTGCGCCACTTCGGCATGACCCTGTTCCTGTCATCGGACCTTCCGGCGGCCGGCCGGGCCCTGACCGAGGCCCTCCAGATCGCCCGCGAGCTCGGCAGCTCCCGCGACGAGGCGTGGGCCCTGTGGCACCTGGCCTGGCTGGCCTTCTCCGAGGGCGACACGGCCGGGGCCGAGGAGCGCCTCGAAGCGGCGGCGTCGGCCTTCCGGGCGGCGGGGGACACCGGCGGCCTGGGCTGGGTCGACGGCCTGCTGGGCTACGTGCGGATGGTGCAGGGCCGGCGCGACGAGGCCGAGGCGCTGGCGGTGAGGGTGCTGGCCGACCACGGCGACAGCGGCGACCCGTGGGCGATGGGGATGACCGAGGTCCTCCTGGCCACGGCCCGGTTGTGGCAGGGTCGTCCCGACTCGGCGGCCGAGCTGTCGCGGCGGGCGGAGGCGACCTTCGACAAGATCGGCGACGCCGCCGGGGCGGTCCGGGCCGCCTCGGTCCTGGCCCGGGCGCTCGCCGCCTCGGGCCGGATGGCCGACGCCCGCCGGGCGGCGGAGCGGGCCGACGCCGGCACCCACGCCAAGTCGGCGACCATGGAGCCCTTCGTCGGCCAGCTGACCGTCGCCGGGGTGGCCGTGCACGCCGGCGACTGGCGCACGGCGCTGGAGGCCACCGACGTCCTCTTCTCCGACCAGGGGCCAGGCAACGCCGAGGTGCTGGTGCTGCGGGGCCTGGCCCTCCTGCAGGCGGGCCGGTTCGACGAGGGCCGCTCGCTGCTGGAGACGGCGGCCCAGGCTCCGTCGTTCCCCGGGGCCCGGCCCAACGTCAGTGCCCACCTCGCCCTCGCCCACCTGCTGGCGGGCTCGCCCCGCTCCGCCCTGGGGGCGGCCAACCGGGCCCTCGAGCACCGCCCCGAGGGCACCTACCGCGACCTGGCCGTGGCCCACGTGGCCCGGGCCTTCGCCGCCGCCGCCCTGGGCGACGCCGAGGAGGCCTCGGCCGCCCTGGCCGCGGCGACGGCCCAGGTGGAGCTGACCGAGGACCGGGTGACCCAGGCGGTGGTGCACCTGGCCCGCAGCCACGTGCGGGTGGCCCTGGGAGCGCCGGGGGCCGACGCCGCCCTGGCCGACGCCCATGCCGAGTTCGAGAGGCTGGAGCTAACCGCTGACGGCTGGGACCGGGTCTTCTCCGCCCTGGCGGCGGCCCGGGGTCTGTAGGTCGAGCACCGCCGCCGCCAGGTCGGCGACGTGGTCGGCCCACTCGTCGACCCGCCCCACCGGCACCACCACCAGCTTGGAGAACCGGTGGGCCACGAAGTCCTCCAGCCGCCGGCGGAGCTGGTCGGGGCCGGAAGCGACCACGCTCGACGGATCGACCCCGGGTCGACGCGCCGCTAGCGCCGAGCGCAGGCGCTCGGGCAGCTCGCCGCCGCTGTAGAGGACCAGCGCCCCCCAGTGCTCGGGGTCGATCGAGCGCCCGGCGCCGGCGGCGGCCTCCTCGACGACAGCGCGGCCGGCAGCGGCCTCCTCGGGGGTGCAGAAGCTGGGCAGCCAGCCGTCACCGAGGCGGCCCACCCGGCGCAGCTCGGATGGAGAGCGTCCCCCCAGCCACACGTCGGGGGGCGACTGGACGGGGCGGATGCCGATGGAGACCGACTGGTAGGAGAAGCGGGGCCCGGCGTGGGTCACCCGGTCCTCGGTCCACAGACGCCTGATGAGGCCAAGGGCCTCGTCGAACCAGGCCGCCCGCTCGCCCCGCTGGACGCCGAAGGCCTCCTGCTCGGCCGGGTCGGCCACCCCCAGCCCGAAGGCGGGCAGGAACCGGCCCCCCGACAGCAGGTCGACGGTGGCCAGCTCCTTCGCCAGCACCACCGGGTTGCGGCCCGGCACCACCAGCACGCTGGTGCCCAGCTTGAGCCGACGGGTGCGCCCGGCCGCCACCGACAGGGCGATCAGAGGGTCGGGGACCGGCCCGCCCAGGCGCTCTGACATCCACAGCGAGTCGAACCCGTTCCCCTCGAGGGCGTCGACCAGCTCGGCGAATGCGCCGGTGTCGAAACCGCCGGTGCCGAGCCCGAAGCCGATGCGCACCTTCAAGGGGAGGCCTTCAGTTCACCTGGCGGGAGCGGCCCTCCCAGTACGGCGCCCGCAGCTTGAACTTCTGGAGCTTGCCGGTGGCGGTGCGGGGCAGGGCGTCGCGGGTCTCCACCGAGGTCGGGCACTTGTAGTGCGCCATGCGCGAGCGGCAGAACTCGATCAGCTCCGCCTCGCCGGCGCCCGAGCCGGGGCGCAGGACCACCAGGGCCTTCACCGTCTCGCCCCACTTCTCGTCGGGCACGCCGATTACGGCCACCTCGGCCACATCGGGGTGCTGGTAGAGGCAGTCCTCCACCTCGATCGACGACACGTTCTCGCCCCCGCTGATGATCACGTCCTTCTTGCGGTCGGCGATGACGGTGTAGGGACCGTCGAGGTAGCCGCCGTCGCCGGTGTGGAACCAGCCGTCGACGATGGCCTTGTCGGTCTCCTCGGGCTGGTTCCAGTAGCCGGCGAAGACGTGGTTCGACCGGGCCAGCACCTCGCCCTCGTCGTCGACGTCCATGCGGACCCCGACGGCGGGCACGCCGGCGCGGGACAGCTGCCTGGCCCGCTCCTGGGCCGACAGGTCGTCCCATTCGGCCCGCCGGCGGTTGATGGTCAGCAGCGGGGACGTTTCGGTGAGGCCGTAGATCTGGATGAACTCCCACCCCAGGTCGGCCTCCACCCGCTCGATCACCGCCGAGGGGGGAGGGGCGCCGGCCACCACCATGCGGACGGTGCCCTGCCCGGGCACCGGGCGGCCCTCCTCCTTGCGCCTGGCGGCGGCGTCGAGGATGGCGGCCACCACCGCCGGCGCCCCGCACAGCAGGGTCACCCCCTCGGACTCGATGCGGGAGAGGATGTTCTCGCCGTCGACCTTGCGCAGCACGACGTGGCGGCCGCCCATGCCGGTGACGGCATACGGCATGCCCCAGCCGTTGCAGTGGAACATCGGCAGGGTGTGCAGGAGCACGTCGCGGTCGGTGACGGTGGTGTGCCAGCCGAAGGAGACGGCGTTGAGCCACACGTTGCGATGCGTCAGCTGCACGCCCTTGGGCCTGGCCGTCGTGCCCGAGGTGTAGTTGATGCTGGCGGTGGCCTCCTCGTCGGGGGCCCACAGCGCCGGGCTGGCCCCGGCCGGGGCCTCGGCGAACAGCTCGGCGTCCTGGGTCCCGTCGAGGACGATGCGCTCCTTGGCGGTGACCCCGGCCAGGACCTCGTCCAGCTCGGGGTCGACCAGCAGCACCGATGCCCCGGAGTGCTCGACGATGTAGGAGACCTCGTCGGCGTTGAGCCGGAAGTTGACCGGCACCAGCACCCGGCCGTAGCCGCTGACCCCGAAGAACGAGACCATGAACCGGGCCGAGTTGGGCGACACCAGGGCGACCCTCTCGCCGGCGCCGACCTCCATGCGGTCCAGGGCCAGGGCCAGGCCGCGTGCTCGGGCGGCCAGCTGGCCGTAGGTGATTCGCCCGAGGGAGCCGGGGCCGGAGGGCTCGTCGACGACCGCCAGGCGGTCGCCGTAGACGAACTCGGCCCGGTCGAGGAAGTCCCCGACGCTCAGCGCAACCCTCATCTCGCCCCCTTTCCCCGCCGCCGCCGGGCGGGCTCATTGGCGTCCCGTCCGGCGGGATCCGGTGGCCAAGTTACTGGCGGGGAGCCAGGATTGGTCGGTGCGGTCGGCGACGGCTGGGGGGCAGGGTCTGGTACTCGGCCGCAGCCCCGGGGGCTGGGTCAGGGCGGGGCCGGAGGAGGCCGTCCTCGTGCTGGGCCCGCCCCGCTCGGGCAAGACGTCGGCGGTGGTGGTGCCCAACGTCCTGGCCGCCTCGGGACCGGTGCTGTCCACCTCCACCAAGCCCGACGTGCTGGCTGCGACCGTGGCCGCCCGGTCGCGCGTCGGACGCTGCTTCGTCTACGACCCCACCGGGGTGGTCGGCCCCCACCCCGAGGCCGAGCCCCTGCGATGGTCGCCGGTGGCGGCGGCCCAGGACTGGGACCGGGCCCTCACCATGACCGCCGCCATGGTCGGCGCCGCCCGCCCGGCCCGGGGGGTCGAGGAGGCCACCCACTGGACCGAGAGGGCCGGGGCGCTGCTCGCCCCCCTGCTGCACGCCGCCCACCTCGGCGGTCTGGACATGCGCCAGCTCCTGTCCTGGGTCAACCGCCGCCAGGCCGCCCCGGCGGTGGAGATCCTCGCCGGTGCCGGCGAGCCCGCCGCCCTGGCC
>Ga0070739_10002613_pt1 | contig 23844 bp, 18 predicted proteins | sample Coa_R1_7_FD_66445 | JGI IMG/M metagenome (GOLD analysis project Ga0070739, IMG submission 66445) | Surface soil microbial communities from Centralia Pennsylvania, which are recovering from an underground coalmine fire - Coalmine... | ecosystem: Environmental > Terrestrial > Soil > Unclassified ... | reverse complement strand
GGTTGCTTAGAACCGGAAGCAGATATGGAAATAATTTCAAATTTTTTCTGCCTGCGTGTTAAAATGCGGTCAGGTGAGTCTTCTTGGTTAAAACCGAAATTTCCATATGCCCCGATGCAGAAGCCAGTCCGGCAATGGTACGGACATAGGATGATGATGAACTATCCCGATTAGCCTAAAGTCACGTTTTGTTTGATCCTCATCCAAGTCTGCTCCGAGTTCATCAAGTTGATTGGGCGTCACACCGCCTGCACCCAAATCACCTGCCTCGCACGAATCAAAACCAACAACAGCCAATCTATATCTATCGAACCAACGGATGCGTGATGGTTGAATATACCCGCCTAATGTGACAGACCGGCTAGCGAAACCGCTTCTGCGACAGTCGTGATTGCCACGGACAAAGAAACTCGGGTTAGTAAACTGTGTATCAATATCTCTAACGAAGTCTGTAGCCAACCCCCAATTTCCTGTCGTTGGCGTGTCTATAATATCTCCCGATATGACAGGCAAAACATTCAGGTCTGTACCATACTCTGTTGCAAGTTGCCTAACCAGCGATCTAAGCCGCCCCAACCTTTCATTTGCCTGGTTCGCTCCCAAGTGAATGTCGCTAAGTTGGATTACATGAAAGGAGCGCGTCAAAGAATCCTTGCGGACGAACTCTGCTTTTAATATTTCAAAGAACTTATCTGCTGCTGCTGGATTCTGCCAGTCATAGTGCCGTGCTGTCAATTCATCAAGTAACCGGACTGCACGGCGAAGATGATAAACTTTATCTTCCTGCGTGTCGCCGCGACTTGTAAAAAAAGAGTCTGAGCCAGACCATACGAGCAGGCCAGGCCAATTATGTATATTGGCGAGGGCAGTTCTAAAGGCAGGAAATGGGGTGGAAAGATCAACTACCCTTTCCGGCGGCTTATCCAACTGCAGAATTAATCCTGGTCCCTCAAGCCAGTTATAAATTAACTCACGTAAGAAATGATCGGAGCAAATCTCTTCATCAATTCTTCGGTTTGTACCTGATGGCACGATAAGAGCCGTCCACGGATATTGTGTCATAAAATGGCGTACTTGAGCTAATGCATCTCTAACTCTTCGTCCACGACGCAATTTTCCAATAGCATCGTCGACAAATCTGGCAAGCATGAATTCGCCTCTAGCAGAAGACCGAAAACCAAACCTGAGGCGCTCAAGAAAGCCCTCCAGGGACTTGGTTAGAGGCGATTCGTGTCCATAGAGCCGATCGGAGAGTTGGTGAGAAGCACCGGCTTCCCAAGGAGCGATCACGTTTTCATTCGTATCGCTCAACAGCCATGCAACCATATTTGCATCTTCAAGGGAAAAACGATAGCCCATTGTCTCGATCCCAATGAAATGATTGGTCACATTATTCTTTAGTTTCTCACTTTTGTCCTCCGTAGCTAGGTTTCGATTTAGATATTCTCTTTGCGGTTTTCACTATAATTGCCTACTCTAACGCTTGGGCTAAATCGGCGAGGAGGTCGTCGGCATTTTCGATGCCGACGGAGAGGCGCACCAGGGAGGCGGGGACTTCGATGGGCGAGCCGGCGAGGCTGGCGTGGGTCATGGCGCCGGGATGCTCGATGAGCGATTCGACGCCGCCCAGACTTTCGGCGAGGGTGAAGATTTGCGTGCTAGAGACGATCTGACGGGCGGCGGCTTCGCCGCCTTTAGCTAGGAAGGAGACCATGCCGCCGAAGCCGGCCCGGTCGAGGGCGGTTTCGCGGGAATGGGGATCGGTCTCGGAGGCGACGGAGCCGCCGCTGGCGAAGTTGCGGCGGGCGATGGCATGGTAGGCGTTGCCGGGCAAGCCGGGATAGAAGACCTGCTCTACGGCGGGGTGCTCGGCCAGGAAATCGGCCACACGCCGGGCGTTCTCGCCGTGCTGGCGCATCCGCACGCCGAGCGTCTTGATTCCGCGCAGCACCAGGAAGCAGTCGAAGGGGCCGGGAACCGCGCCCACGGCGTTCTGATGGAAGGCCAGCCGCTCGGCCAGGGCATCGTCGTTGAGAACGACCAGACCGTGGACGACGTCGCTGTGGCCGCCCAGGTATTTGGTCGCGCTGTGGACGACGAAGTCCGCGCCGAGCAGGAGGGGGCGCTGCAGGTAGGGCGAGGCGAAGGTGTTGTCCACGGCGAGCCGGGCGCTATGCGCGTGGGCGAGATCGGCGACCTGGGCGATGTCGATGGACTTTAAGAGCGGATTGGTCGGTGTCTCCAGCCAGACGAGCTTCGTCTGCGGGCGGAACGCAGCCTCGGTCTTCTCCGGCTGGGTCAAATCGACCAGATCGAAGGTGATGCCGTAGCGGGACAGCACCCGCGCGAAGAGCCGGTACGTGCCGCCGTAGACGTCGTCGCCGAGAATGACGTGATCGCCCGGCTGGAAGAGATAGCAGAGGGTGGTGGTGGCGGCCATGCCGCTGGCAAAGGCGAACCCGTGCTTGCCGCCTTCCAGCGAGGCGATGCAGGCTTCGAGCGCCGTGCGGGTCGGGTTGCCGGTGCGGGCGTACTCGTAGCCGCCGTAGGTCTCTCCGACGGCGTGCTGGGCGAATGTGCTGGTCTGGTAGATCGGAACCGTGACCGCGCCGGTCCCCTGCTCCGGTGGCTGGCCGGCATGAATGGCACGCGTCTCGAAGCCTTTGTCGTTGGGGTTTCCCTTCATGGTTTCCTTACCGGGGTTAAAACCCCGTTCTGAAATACGAAGTCCGCCTGCACGGACTAACGCCCATTAGGGCGCAGGTAGGGGGCTGCTTGCTGCGCCCTAGGCCCTTACATAATATCTCCCCTCTCCTTCGTAAATAGAGGGGGCGGGGGTGAGGTCTTAGCTCTTCTGCGCTTTTTGATGGGCGACGAATTCGAGCAGGTCGCTGCGGGTGATGATGCCGGCAGGCTCATCATCGCGGACCACGATGGCGCCGTTGCCGCCGTCGGTGAAGAGCGGGAAGAGCGACTCTACGTCGTCGCTGGCGTCCACGATGGGCAGCGGCTCGTCCATGACAGTCGCCACGGCCGCGTCGATGGTTTCAGGATGGCGGAACACCTTCTCCAGCAGGCTGCGCTCCTCCAGCGTGCCGACGATGGTCTCCAGGCGCGGCGGGCGGTCGTCTTTGGGCAGCGCGCCCTCCACGACCGGCATCTGCGAGATGCTGTGCTGATGCAAGCGGTCGATGGCCATGCGTACGGTCTCGCCGGCGCCGGCGCAGATCAGGCGCGAGGTGTCCGGCAGAATATCGCCGACCACGCGCCGGTTGCCGAAGCGGTCGAGGAAGCCCTGATCGCGCATCCAGTCGTCGTTATAGATCTTGGAGAGATAGCCGCGCCCGCTGTCGGGCAGCAGCACGACGACGACCTTGTTCTCTTTGACCTTACGCGCATAGCGTAAAGCTCCGGCCAGCGCCATGCCGCCCGAGCCGCCCACGAGCACGCCCTCTTCCCGCGACAGGCGGCGGGCCATTAAAAACGCTTCGCGGTCGCTGACCCGCTCCCAATCGTCGATGATGTCGAGATTGGCGGTGCCGGGAATGAAGTCCTCGCCCACGCCCTCGATCTTGTAAGGGCGCACGTCGCCAGTGAAGATGGAGCCTTCCGGATCGACGCCCACGATCCGGACTCGGGGGTTGTGTTCTTTGAGGTAGCGCGCCACGCCGGAGATCGTGCCGCCCGTACCTACGCCCGCCACGAAGATATCGATCTTGCCGCCGGTCTGCCGCCAGAGTTCGGGGCCGGTCGTTTCGTAGTGCGAGATCGGATTGTTCTCGTTGAAATACTGGTTGGGCTGAAAGCCGCCGGGGATCTCGCGGGCGAGGCGCTCGGCCACGCTGTAGTAACTGTCCGGCGATTCGCGGGGCACGTTGGTGGGCGTGACGACGACCTCCGCGCCGTAGGCTTTCAAGAGCGCGATCTTCTCCTGGCTCATCTTGTCGGGCATGACGCAGATGATTTTGTAGCCTTTGAGCGCGGCCACCATCGCCAATCCGACGCCTGTATTGCCGCTGGTCGGCTCGACGATCGTGCCGCCTTTGCGCAGCAGCCCGGCCTGTTCCGCTGCTTCGATCATGCGCAGCCCGATCCGGTCTTTGACGGAGCCGCCCGGATTGAGATACTCCAGCTTGGCGTAGAGGGCGGCCTTGAGGCCGCGCGCCAGGCGATAGTTGAGGCGTAAGAGCGGCGTCTCCCCGATCAAGTCCAAGACCGAATCGGCGGCGAGAACGCCATGCTCGTCTCGGCGCAAGGCGTTAGGGCTGGATGTGTCATTCGCCGCCTCCGGCTGCGGCATCGTTTCTATCGGCTTCAATTCCGGCGCGACTGAGGTGGTCATGGTACTTCTCCTGGCGCGTAGCGGGCTAAATCAGCTCGCGAGCTGCGGCCAAAAAGGTTCTTCCGCAAAGGTATCTATAATCCCATACGAAAATCCGCGCTCTGCTTGCGGAAGCCTCCCATCGCCATTATACACGGTGGGTAGGTTTTTCTCAACGTTCTTTTTGGCCTATTCCCTTCTGGGTGAGCCAGAAGACTCGTTGAACAGTTTAAAACGCCCGCCTCAAAATTTCTTCGGGTTGACTTGCTATCCGTTCCTTTTGTCTTATGAGTCGGGCGGCTAAAGCCGCAGCAACGAAGGCACGAAGTCCGCCTACGCGGACTGCCGCTGTTAGGTGTTTCCTCTTGCTTCTAGCGGCTACTTACTCAAGAGGAGAGGCATAAACCTAACCGTTGAAGTCGCCGGAGGTCGACTTCGCGCTCTTGTGGCCGCGACTTCAGTCGCTATTTTCAATGGGATCGGGAAAGAGGCAGCAAAACGAGGAGCAGGCAGGCGAAGCAGGCCAGGTAAAGGCCGAGGCGGAAACCGGCCGGCTCGTAGCGGTAGCCGACGATATGGTGACCTGCCGGCACGGAGACGGCGCGGAAGATGGGCGCCGAGCCTTGCTGCGGGCGGGTGATGGGGACAGGCTGGCCGTCGAGGGTGGCGTGCCAGCCGGGAAAGAACTGGTCGGCCAGGATCAGCGAGGAAGGTGTCGGCGTGGTGGTTTCCAGGGTGACGCGCGTGGAACCGTCTTCGTCCCAGACAGGAGGCGTCGGGGCAGCCGGAACGAGCTCGGCGCGTGGGTGGGCGTGGGGCAGCGCGTAGACGGCCATCTCATTTTGGGCGTCGTAGAGCGGCGATCCAGATGGGGCGGCAGCAGGCTGGAATGTTGGAGAACTGGGCGAGGGCGTGAGGACGAACGCCGCGGCGGTGAGCGGCGCCAGCGGGGAGTTGGGGTCCTGGAAGAAGACCATGTTGCCCACTTCCGGCGGGCTGGCGTCGCGGACGCCCAGCCGGTTGGGGCGGGCGAGCTGATTGGCAAAAGCCTTATACTGGCCCGGAAAGAGCGAGTCGTAGCCCTGCACGTCGCGCAGCCCGTAGACCATGGCGGCGTTGGGTGGCAGGACGGCGGGCGGCGGCTTGTAGAGGCTCCATTCCTGATTGACGGGGAAGATGCGCTCGTGACCGACACGCGCGCGGACGAACGCGATTCCGGGCGTGACCGGATAGACGGCCTGGGGAGGCGCTGTTGGATTGATCTGAATGCCGGCAAGGAACAGGTCGGCGGCAGCGAGCAGGAGCGCGAGAGGCGCGGCGATGGGCAGCGTCCCGAACGAAAATCGCTTTGGCGTAGATGCAGGCGCGGACTGCGCGCGGAGGGGACGGGCGGCAAAGGGAAGGAGAAGCACAACGCCACCTACAAGCACCACGCCGAAACGCGCCCACCCGGCGCCCACGCGCGCAAGCGCATCGCCGAACGCGGGGATGGTCTGGGAGGATGGCGGCAGGGAGACCGCCAGCAGGCTGATTCCCAGAAGCAAAGCGAACGCCAGCGCGCCTAACGCCACCGCGCGCTCACGACCGGTAGCGGATCGGCGGCACAGGGCGTCCAGGCCGAAGGCGGAGAGGACCGCCCAGGCCAGCGCCCACAGGACCAGCGACCGCGCGGGCGAGCCGGACTGCCCGAAGCCGGGGATGCCGAAGTAGAAGAGCGCGTCGAGGCGCGTGCCCAAGGCTATAAGAAGCGCCAGCAGGGCCAGCCCGCCGAAGAAGAGCACTCTCCGATCGAGCGCCTGAGAACGGAGGCCGCGCGCCAGGGCGAACAGCCCCAGCAGCAGCGGCACAATGCCGATGTACAGGGCGGTCTCGGCGGCGTTGTGGCGGACGGGAATGGCGGCGCCGTTGGGCAGGGCCTTCATATAGAAGCCCCAGTAGGGATTGCCCGGATCGTAGTCGTTGCCGAAGATTTCCGGCAGCGCGAGCAGCGCCAGGCCGCCGGGCGGGAGCGCATACTCGACGTAGGCCGCATAGCCGGTCGCCGTGGGCGTGCCGGCCCGGTGGGACACGCGCGAGAGCTCCAGGGACGGCAGCAACTGCGGGGCGACCAGGAACAAGCCGAGCAGCAGCCCGCACAGGCACCCTCCCAGGCCGCGCGCTATCCTGCGCCGGTCACCGGTCACGAGCAGGCCGAGCGTCCACAGGGTGGCTGCCAGCAGGCCGTAAAAGGCGATCTGCAGATGGCCCGCCAGCAGCGTCATGCCCAGGATGGCTCCCAATCCGGCCGTTGCCCCGGCGAGAGAGGAGCGCTCGTCCGGGCGGCGCCGCAGGAGAATATGGAGCTGGCGCAGCAGCAGCGGGAACCAGCAGGAGGTCGCCAGGAAGGTCGGCAACTGCAGCCAGGCCACCTCCCACGCGGAGTAGGCGAAGACAATGCCGCCCAGCAGCGCGCCGGCCTCGCCGCAGCGCAGGCGGCGCAGCAGCAGATACGTGAACCAGCCGCAGAGGGTTAAGTGCAGAAGAGCACTGAACCCGAACGCCTGCGCGGTCGGCAGAACGTAAAAGAGCAGGTTGCCCGGATAGAAGACCGCCGACTGGCTGTTGGCGACGAAAGGCGTGCCGCAGAACTGGTATGGGTTCCAGAGGGGGATCGTGCCGGCGCGCAGGGTCTCGGCGGCGAAGTGTCGCCAGGGATAGAACTGGGCGATCCCGTCCCAGCGGAGGGGGTTCCAGGGCGGCAGTGAAGGGGAGGCGGCGCTTGCCGTCCAGGGAGCGATCTGGCCGAGCAGGCCCGCCGGCAGAAACGCGTCGCCCGTGAAGGTCGAGCGCCACAGGAACAGAGCGGCCAGGAACAGATAGAGGAGCGGCGGTATCCAGCGCGGTAAGGCCGGCGAGGCGAGGCCGGAATCATTCGTCGCGGGCACAGAGGAGGACTCAGGAATCGGCGAGGAGGAAGGCGCGGCACTCACGACGGCTCAGTAAAAAAGACGATGTTTTTCAGCGCCTTCTCATTATCCGGCTCACGGCGCAAGACTTCCTCGAACTCGCATTTCGCCTCATCGTACATGCCGAGCATGGAATAGGTGAGCGCCAGGTCGTTGCGGATGTCGGTACGTCCGGGATCCAGGGTTGCGGCGTGGCGCAGCTCTTCCAGTGATTCGTCGAAATTACCGGTGAAACCATAGACGAGGCCAAGCTGATAGTGTCCATCGATGGAGTTGGGATCTTCCGTAAGAATCTTCTTGAATTCGTTGATCGCATCCTCATAGCGACCGTCCAACTTGAGCGCTATGCCCCGTGCGAGGTCGTTATTGGTGGTATGGCTGCCCATCTGCATCACTCTCCCAAGAGGATTGCACCGGAGTGGATCAGGCGCCTTTTCCCCGGCAGCATGCGGGCCAGGAGAATTGCGCTCGCCTGACCGCAAGTATAACACGTTCCGCCGGGAAAATCAAGCAGATAAATCTAACAAAGGTTAGTAGATGGGTCAAGACCTCACCGCCTTAATCGCCCTCTCCTTCTAAAGGAGAGGGAGAATAGTGATGAGGAAACCATTACCGCATTGACCCATTTACCCATTCACCCGTCTATTCAGGTCGGCCGCCAGGTTGCGCCAGGGGCTAAGCGGATAGCGCTCGGCAAAGAGGCGCAGCAGGATTCTGGCTTCTTCGGGCCGGGATAGATGGTCGACGTAGAGGTGGGCAGCCTTGAGCAGCGCCGTCTCGGCCTCGGTCGATTCCGGAAAGCGGGCGGCGAGCATCTGCAGCGTCTCGGCAGCGATCTCGAACTGCTTGCTCTCTTCCAGCGTGCTGCCAACGGCGAACAGCTCCGTGGAAGACAGGGACAGATCGACCCTGGCGCCCAATCTCTTCGTGCCGGGCACGGGGATAGCGGCCTGATGGGCCTCCAGATAGAGCTGGGCCGCTTCCGGGCGCTGGTTGTGCTTGAGGTAGAGGCGTATGGCGCTCAGGAAGTGGCGGGCCGAGAGGTCGGAATCGCCGAGCAGGAGCCAGGCGCGCGCCAATTCCGCGTGGGCGGAAGGGTTATCCGGGTCGCGCGCCAGCAGCATCTCCCACCGCTTGACGGCGCTGCCGGGCATGCTTTTGTCCATAGCCCGCGCGGCGTCCGCGCGCAGATAGGCGCGGCGGCCCGCCTCCGGCAGCCGCATCACCTGGGCGCAGGCCAGTCCGAAAACGAATCCGCCCACGTGCGCCCAGTTGGCGACGCCGCCCGCCGCCGCGCCATGCAGCAGGTCCCACAGAGCCAGGCCGATGTTGGCGATCAGAAAGAGGGCCACCACCGCGACCACGTGCGGGCGGAAGGGCAGACCCACAAAGGCGAGCCGGGACCGGTAGTAACGCGCCGCGAACAGGCCGACGAGGGTGGCGCAGGCCGCAGAGGCGCCCACGATAGGCGTATCGGCGTAGGAGGAAGGCAGCAGCGTGAGCGTGACCGCGCACTGCAGCGCCCCGCCGACGGCGCCGCCAGCCAGGTACAACAGCAGGAACCCACGTCTGCCGATAGCGTCCTCGACACCCGCTCCGAACACCCACAGGTAGAACAGGTTGATGAGCAGATGCCCCACGCTCTCATGCACGAAGGGGTAGGTGAACAGCGTGAGCGGCCGGAAATGGCCCGGCACCAGGCCGAAGGCGTATAGCAGCTCCGCCTCGCGCCAGGCTCCGACCAGACGGCCGGTGAGGATGAACGGAACGGCCAGCGCCGTGGTGAGCAGAATCAGGCCCCAGGTCGCGATGGGGGAGCGCGCGGGACGATGATCGCTGGCGTAGGGAAGCACGGGCGTTCTAAACGGCCACTTTAACTTCGGTGTCGGCGCGCGCTTTATCCAGGATGGTCTGAACAAGCATGTCGGGGACGATCCCCTCGGCCTGGCCCTCGAAGTTGAGAAGGACACGGTGGCGCAGCGCGGGAAGGGCGACGGCGGCGATATCCTCGATGGCGACGTTGTAGCGGCCCTCCAGCATGGCGCGAATCTTGGCCGTCAGAACGATGGCCTGCGCCCCGCGCGGGCTGGAGCCGTAGCGTACGAACTGCTGGACGGGCGGGGGCGCCTGCGGCTTGTCCGGGTGGGTGCTCAGTACGACGTTGATGGCGAATTCGCGCACGGAGGGAGCGATGGGCACTTCGCGCGCCAGCTCCCGCATCTGCAGGATCGTCTTGCCGTCTAGGACGGGCTGGACGTGTGGCACGTCCGCGCCGGTGGTGCGGTCCACGATGGTGGCCAGCTCGTCGAAGGAAGGCGAGGGGACCAGCAGCTTGAACAGGAAGCGGTCCATCTGCGCTTCCGGCAGCGGGTAAGTTCCTTCCATCTCGATGGGGTTTTGCGTGGCCAGGACGAAGAACGGCTCGCTCAGGCGATGGAGCGTGCCGGCGACCGTGACGGAATGCTCCTGCATGGCTTCCAGCATGGCGGACTGCGTCTTAGGCGTGGCGCGGTTGATCTCGTCGGCCAGGACCACATTGGCAAAGACGGGACCGGGCTGGAAGCGAAACTCTTTCTGGCCGCCGGGCGCTTCAAAGAGGATGTTGGTGCCGGTGATGTCGGCGGGCATCAGGTCCGGCGTGAACTGAATGCGGGCGAATTTCAGGTCCACCGCCTGCGCCAGCGTGCGGACCAGCAGCGTTTTGCCTAATCCCGGCACGCCTTCCAGCAGGGCGTGTCCATTGGCCAGGAGGCAGATGAGCACGCCGTCGATGATCGGCTCGTTGCCGACGATGACCTTGCGGATTTCCTGCTTGATACGCTGGAAGTCGTCCCGAAACTGTTGTGTCTGCCGCTCGATGTCGGTCAAGACCTCACCCCCTCTACCACCACGGGCCTTCCTGTGCGTAGGACGGCGCTTCGCGCCTACGCTCCGTATCGGCCCTGCCTCTCCTTCGTAAGGAGAGGGGAATTTTTTTCACCCGTTCATCCGGTCAGCTTTTAGGGTCTGATGTTTTCGAAGTAGTGGCGTACCTGCTCTTTATAGGTGGCAGGAATGTTCTCCTTGTCGAGCGTGCTCTCCGCCTGACGCTTGCTGGTCTCGTAGACGTTGCTGTAGTAGGGGGTACTGCTCCGGCTCGACTCCGGGTCGCCGGTGAAGCTCGTCTGCAACTCCTGGCCGTTCTGGGAGCGAGAGCCAGGAATCTTGCCGTTCGGGAGATGCTTGGGCGCAGACGACGTCCTGGCCAGGTACTTTAGGAACTCCTTGGCCGATCCGGTCTTGCCGATTCCCTTCGCCGGTTGGCTGGGGCCTATCGCCAGGAGGCGCGGCTTGGTGTTGCCCGGATCCGGAATGGGTTTGCTGGGGCCGCCCAGTCCGAAGAAGTTGTGGCCCGGATGCCGTGCCCGAAACGCAGGCATTCCCATGCACATCGAGAGCCGCCCATCTTTGAGGGCCATCGCCAGTTGCTGGAGCGCCTTCATATCGAACATCGCCCGCAGGTTGCTCATGCCCATGCCCTTGCCGATGTTCTGGCACATTGCAGCCATTTGCTGCAGAGTGCCGGGGTCCATGTTATTCATGCTCTGCATCATCTGAGCGAGCTGCTGCAACTGCTGCGCGGAGGTGTTCATCTGCGTGTTTTGCAGGGACTGCGCGAGCTTCTGCAGCGCCTGCTGCACCTGCTTCATCTCCTCTTTGGACATCTGGCCGGACTGGATCTGCTGGCCGATCTGCTGCATCGCCTGCTGCATCTGCTGGGCGTTCATGTCGGCCATGGCCTGCGCCATCTGCTGCAGGGCCATCTGGGCCTGTTTCATCGCCGGCGACGGCTGGGCCGGGTTCTGGGCGGCCTGTTTCTGCGCCTGCTTGCGTTCCTGCTCCTGTTCCCGCTGCATCTGGTCGAGAGAGCGCTTGAAGTCCTGATGCGCCTGCTCCATCGATTTGGGCGGTATATTGGCGGCCATCCGCTTCTGCGTCTCTTCCATCTTCTGGGTCAGCTTCTGCATGGCGATCAGGGCCTGCTTTTTGTTCATCTTCGCCTTCTGCATCGCCTCGCCGAGCTTGCGGGCTTCCTCGGCGGCTTTCTTGGTCTCGTCGAGCTTTTGCTGTTCCGCCAGCTTCTGCGTGTCTTTGGCGAGCTTGAGGATGGCGACACCCTGGCGCTTGACCTCCTCCGTCTCCTGGCGCTGCTGCGGCGACATAAACGCGGGCAACGTGGGCAGGAAGTAGACGAGAAAGAGGGCCAGAGCCGCTAGAAGGCCGCCGGGCAGTTCGCGCGGCCAGCGCAGCGGATAGAGGGCTTTCAGGTCCACGCCGGCGGCGGAGCGGTCGGCATCGGCCATCTGCTCTCCGTAGAACGGCTCAGAGGCCGCGATACCCTGCGCGCGGAACTCGACCGCGCTCGAGAGCCGCTCCTTCAAATCCGCGCGCCGCTCGGTGATCTTGGCGACTTCCAGCGCGGTGAGCGGGCGTAGAAGCGCCAGCGCCACCCCGACGCAGAGGGTCAGGAAGATGAGACCGGCCAGCAGCCAGGGATTCGGCAGGGCGAACAGCCGCAGCTTACTCAGCCCGACGCAGAGCAGGCAGGCCACCGCGCTTCCGCAGAGCGCGCGCGAGCCGTAGCGCAGCGTCATCAGCAGGCGGATACGCCGGGTGGCGGCGCGCAGGGTCGACTCCATGCCGCTTTGTGGCGCGGCGCCGGAGAGAGAATTCATGCGTTGTATCTGTACGCCCATTTCTCACCTTATTCCCTATTGAAGACCATCTCTATCGACTCACGCTGATTCTCCTGGTGGACTCGCATGAGCATAAGCAGCATAGAGATTCCTCCGGTGATCAGCCAGAGGAGGGTGGTCACTTTCCACATCGGCGTCTGCGAGAAGACAAGGATATCGGTATTCGAGATAGCTCCGGGATCGCTCATCTGCAGCAAGGCAAAGGCCGGGTTGAAGTAGCAGAGATTGTAGGCCGGCGAGGGCAGCGCGCCGCTGGCCAGCATCGGCACGATCCAGACGAGTGTCAGGAACAGGCTCGCCACCAGCCACGCGACCCATCGGTTGCGGAAGACGACGGACAGGAAGAAGCATAAGAGCGAGAAGCCGGTCACCGAGACCAGCAGCATCAGCGCGGCCTGCGGGAAGTCGCCGACCGAGGCTTGCTTTCCTTTGACCGGCATGTTCGTGCCCGCTGCCGGCGCGCTGACCGTGAGCTGGCCGCCGTTGGCGGTCATCGTTTGTGAGGGAGCCGTGGGCGCGGCGAGCGACGTCTGCCCGTCGATGCCGGAGTGAAAGAGGTCTCCGGTCTTGCCGACGAACGCGAAGCTGAGCGCGTAGAGGCCCAGGCAGAGGAGGGTCAGCAAGAGCAGATAGGGCAGGCCGGAGGCCATCTTGCCGCATTCCAGACCTTTCGGCGTCCATCCCCAGGCCAGGTAGCGCCCGAACCGGCGCGTCTCGTCGGGCTGGACCTCGCCGGTGGCGAACGTGGGCACGAGCGCCATGAGCAGGATGGCCGTCAGGAGCAGGACTGCCAGCGGCGGCTGCACCACCACCTGGATGACCTGCGTTCCACGCCGGTACCAGGCTTGCAGCCACCAGAGGTTTACGGCCAGCACCTGCACGGCGACGAGCAGGACCGTCAGACTGCGCAGCAGCCGCGCTCGGTTCTCCGGCCAGATCTCCAGCCGCACCGTGGCCGTCGCGGCCATCAGCAGGCCGGCCAGCGCGCACACGATCGCGAACCCGATGCCGTTCGGCCCCTGGATTCCCAGGAAGCGGTCCAGGAACCAGGTCGCGCCGATAGCGCGCAGCACGCTGGACACCGTGCCGGCGGTATAGTTCGGAACGGCTGCCATCGCGCCGTAGGCGTACGCTCCAAGCACAAACAGCACGAAGAGCGTGGAGTAGGTGTAGATGACGGCTTGCGTCGTGGTCCTGGCGATGGACGACCACATCAGACCCATAGCGCCGATGGCGATGCTGCCGAACAGGAGCATCATGTAGTTGCTGACGACCATCCCCGGGTCTACGCTGCCGAGCATGAAGCAGATCGAGATGAGTGGCAGCGAGGAGATCAGCAGGAGCGCCGTGAAGGAGACGGCCGACAGCAGCTTGCCCAGGACGATGCTGCCGCGCGTAACGGGCGTCATGACCAGCATGTCCATCGTCTGCTGTTCGCGCTCGATGGTCAGGGAGCCGCTCGTGATGGCCGGGGTGATGAACAGGACGAGAAACATCTGCGTGAGGACGACGGCCGTGAAGATGCTGGCGCTGATCTGCGTAACCTCGGAGCTTCCGGCCCCGGCGCGGCTCACCGACTGCTCGAAGGCGGCGTACATGGAAAGGAGCACCGCCGATAGAAAGCCCAGATAGCCGAACAGGATCCAGTAGGCGCGCGATCCACGCATGCGCACGCGCAGCTCCTTGGTCAAGACCGGGTTATCGGGCAGAATCCGCGCTACCAGGGTCACGCGACTTGTCCTTTCGTCACGCGCAGGAACACGTCTTCCAGGTCGGTCTCGGGCGTGTGGAAGGAGCGCACCTTGATGCCTGCCTGCACCAGCGCCGTCAGCACCTTGTACTCCTCGTCCACCTCGCCGATATAGCCGATCTGCAGGGTCCCGCCTGCGTGCCCATTCGACGCCGCCGTGGGAACGACCGCCTCGCCTTCTGTGGGCCAGGTGGGGCGCTGCGGGGCCTTGATCGTCTTGATGCTATTGACGATGTCGGTCATGCCCTGCAGGACCGCCTCCGCGCGGCCCAGATCATCGACGACGCCGATCTCGATGGTCTGCTGGCCGCGCACCTGCCGCGCGATGGCACTCACCTCGCCGGCCACGATCATCTCGCCGCGCTCGATAATGCCGATCTTGTTACAGAACTCCTCCATCTCCGGCAGGATGTGCGAGGAGACGATGATCGTCTTGCCCATCGCCTGCAGCTCTTTGAGCAGCTCGCGGATTTCGATGCGGGCGCGGGGATCGAGGCCGGAGGCCGGCTCGTCCAGCAGCAGAACCTTGGGATCGTGCACGAGCGTTTTAGCCAGGCAGAGCCGCTGCTTCATGCCCCGCGACAGCGATTCCACGTACGAATCTTTCTTGACCTTCAGGTCGGTCAGGTTGAGGACGTCGTCGATGATCTGCGGGCGCTGCGGCCTGGGAATACGGTAGGCGGCAGCGAAAAAGTCCAGATACTCCCAGACTTTGATATCGTCGTAGACGCCGAAGAAGTCGGGCATGTAACCGACGATGGAGCGGATCTGCTCCGGGCGGCGCACCACGTCGATGCCGTCGATCATCGCGGTGCCTGCCGACGGAATAAGCAGCGTGGCCAGCATCTTGATCGTGGTCGTCTTGCCCGCGCCGTTGGGCCCGATGAAGCCGAAGATGTCGCCCCGCTCCAACTCCAGCGAGAGGTCCTTGACGGCCACCAGGTCCTTGTACTCTTTGCGCAGGTGCTTGATCTCAACCATCGGAGGCATACGTTTCTCCAGAAGGGAAAAGATGGAAGGGAAAAGAAAGGAAGCGGTCTTTTACTTTTCCCTTTTCCCTTCCATCTTTTCCCTTATTCATACGCATAACGGCGGAAGCCGGTGATCATGCGCCACAGCATGAGCAGGGTGGCGACCGCGTAGATCAGGATTCCATAGATCAGATAGTACTGAAGATTGCTCGAGCCAAGATTCAGGGCATAGAAGAGAATCATGATCGGGTTGACCCACATCAGCGGGAAGTGGTCCATTATGGAAGAATCCTGGGTCAGATAGACCCCGACCGCCGAGATAAGCGTCGTCCCAATGCAGAGAAAGCCGATGATGAACGTGTAGGAGAGCATGAGAGCGTAGAGCGTACGCTGCAGCAGCCAGGACATGAACAGCCCGAACGCGGCAAAGAAGGTCGCCGAGATCAGAGTCGCCACGTAGACGAGGACGAACTGTCCCATCGTGACGTAGCTGCCGGCCTCCAGTCCCTGATGGTCCGTATGCGCCCAGGCGAACAGGCTGATGGGCAGAAAGAGGGCCATGATGAGCAGCACCGTTGCCATGCGCGCCAATAGCTTGCCCAGGATGATCTCGCCCGGCAGCAGGCGGGTAAAGATCAGCATCTCCCAGGTCTGCTGCTCTTTCTCGCGGGTGATGGCGTTGGCGGTGATGGCGGGCGTGACCAGCAGGATGAGCACGAACTGCGCGCCCATTACCAACTGCCAGGCGTCGTGGCCGTTATTGACGCCGGTGGAAGACAGGACGGCGCTGAACACGCTCCAGTAGATCAGCCCGGTCACCGCGAGCACGGCCAGGAGAACGCCGATGCGCGCAGGTGTGGGCTGACGCCAGCGCAGGCGCAGCAGCAGCTCTTTTTTCAGGACGGGATTGGAGATCATCGGAAAATCCCCGACCTTCCCGGCGTCTCTACGTCCGGCAGCTTGAGCAGCGGCTTGCGCGCGAAGGGATCGGTGGCGGCTTGCTCCTTCGGCGGCGCGCCGGCCGGCGTGGGAAGATGGACGAAGAGCAGGTTGACCTCCTGGCCTTCCGCTTTCTCTCCATCGACACGCACGTCCAGGACCGGATCGTCGAACCATCCGATGAAGGCGTTGGGAGGCGTTCCGGAACCGGTCCAGATCGTCTGCCAGGCGTCGTAATCCTGGTTTCCGTGATTGCGCAGCATCTCCGCCAGTCCGGACTGGATCCGCACGCGGGTCGCATCCGGCGTGTTCGTCCGAGGATCGTCAGGATTCAGATTATCGGTCTGATCCGGCGGGGACGGCAGGGAGATGGCGCCGTCTCTGCTGCGGCTCCAGTTCCATACGACCTGCGGGAGGACCCGCCGGACCGTCGCTTGCGGCGCCAGGTCGCCCAGGTCGAGGGTATGGTCGCCGTTCAGGAGCGCGCAGTTTCTTAAGGCGTAGCGGGTCTTATTGGTGATCGTCACCTCGATGTCCGCGTTCGGCAGGGTTCGGGTCGTGGCGGCGATGGAGCCGCCCAGGGACTGCTGCACGGGTGTCTCGAAGCTGCGCTTATCCCAGAGACGGACCAGCGTGTCGCGTAGGGTGGTCGTCTTGTCGTGCTCGATGGTCAGATCGCCGGAGGGACCCTGTCCATTGGCAGAGATTTCATTGGGCGCCAGGTTCCGGTAGGGATTGTCCGGGTCGTCGGGGGAGCCGAAGGCGACGTCGTAGGTGGCGCGGCGCGGCGAGTAGAGAGTCAACTGCGCATAGCCGGCCGGCGGGTCGGTGTTGGCGTTCTCCTCGAAAATGACGGCGCGGTTGACGGTCAGCAGTCCGCCCTTGATACTGCGGGCCATCGCGTAGGAGCCGACCGTGAAACTGCCGATGAGAATGGGCGCCGTGATCCAGGCCAGCTCCCGCCGGTCCAGCTTCTTGAGCGCGAGATAGCTGACCGGTACCAGCAGAAAGATGTAGACGCCGAGAAAGAGAGAGATGGCGCCCATGCCCGGCATGCTGGTGGCCTGCTTGCCGGCGAGCGCGTCGGCCAGACGCGAGCGGCTGCCGGACGCGTTGTCGGTGCTAGTGATGGCGACGTCGCGGGGCGAGATAGCGTCGTTGCCGCAGCGCAGCAGATCGCGCCAGAGCGCGGGCGCGCCTTTCCAGCCCCGGAATTCGGGGGCGAGGTAGTCGAAGGCAGTGAAGACGACTCTGCCGCTGCCGTAGGGTCGCGCGCTGACGAGCGGCAGCCGGCGGCCCTGCGCGCCAAAGAGCGGGTGGGCGTCCGGCTGAAGCGTCCCATCGGTCAGGGCGACCGGCGCCGGGAGGGAGAGCGGCGCCCCGTAACGCTGCGCCAGATCCGGCAAATCCCGGGCCTGGACGGTCCCGGTCGGCACGACCGGCAGGAGATCGGCGAAGAACTGGTTCTTCAGCCAGGCGAGGTCGCCCCCGCCGGAGACGATCAGCAGACCCCCTTCCCGAACGTAGCCCTTCAGGGCGGCAAGCTGGTCGTCGGTGAGGCTGTCGAGCGGCAGGTCGGCCAGGGCGATGGCGTCGATCATGGCGTAGCCCTGCGGCATCGCCGGCAGGGCGCGCGGATCGGTATAGAGGACCGTCAGGACGGCGGAGGGGTTGATCTGATCGGGGCCGGTCTCGTTCGGGTCGCCTGTTCCCATGCCTGCGCGCATCTGCAGGGCGGTCGGATTGACGTGCCGGTGGACCAGGCCCAGGTTCTTCTTGAGCAGGAAGTTCAGGCCGCCGCCGTTCTGGGTGAGCGCCAGGACATTGTAGGCTTCGGGCTGGATGGCCAGGGACAGGGCGACGGTCTTTTCGGCGAGCTTGCGGCCGTCGAGCAGAAGCTGTACGGAGACGTCGGGGGCGGTGTTGTTGCCGAACGCCTGAAAGCGGTTGGGGGAGCGCAGGTAGATGACGAAGCTTTCAGCCTCGTTGAGGACGCCTTCGTGCAGGGAGACGCGCCGCGTGTAGAGGGTGGTCTGCTCGCCCTGGCGCACGGACACCTGCAACTGCCCGACGCCGCGAACGCCCTGGCCGGTAAGATAGACGGTCAGCGGAATCCAGGTATCCGGGCGGTAGCGGGCACTGCTGGTGATGCTCTGACCGAAGCCGACCAGCGTATCCAGATCGACGGCGTGGGCTCTCTGCGCAGCCAGGAGCAGGCTCCCGGCCAAGAGAAGCAGCAGGCCGGTGATCCGGCCCGCTGCGCGGCGCACGACTGGTTGGAAAAGCCGGCGTTTCATGGCTGCGTGTTGCGCGCGGATCAGTGCCCGCTCGCTTCGGCTTCCAGCACCTCATCCGGAATATCGAAGTTGGCGTGGACGTTTTGCACGTCCTCATTGTCTTCCAGGGCCTCCATCAGGCGCAGCATCTGTCCGGCCTCTTTGCCGGCGAGGGCGACGGTATCGATCGGCTCCATGGTGTATTCGGCGTTGGCAATGGGCAGGTTGGCCGCCTCGAGCGCCTGGCGCACAGGCGCGAAGTCTTCCGGCTGCGTGACGACCTCGAAGTGATCTTCGGCAGTGCGCACGTCTTCGGCGCCTGCCTCGATGGCGGCGTTGAAGACGCTCTCTTCGTCGGCGCCGCTGGTGGGGATCGTAATCAGGCCCACCGGGCGGAAGCGATAGGCGACGGAGCCGGATTCTCCCAGGTTTCCGCCGTGCTTATTGAAGATATTACGGATGTTGGCGACGGTACGGTTTCGGTTGTCGGTGGCGCACTCGACCAGCACGGCCACGCCGCCCGGTCCGTAGCCTTCATAAGTGACGAACTCGTAGGTGGCGCCCTCGATCTCTCCGGTGCCGCGCTGAATGCTGCGCTTGATGTTGTCCTGCGGCATGGAGTTTTCGCGCGCCTTCTGGATGGCCAGGCGCAAACGCAGGTTCGTTTCGGGGTTGCCGCCGCCGGCTTTGGCCGCCATGATGATCTCGCGGGCCAGCTTCGTGAACAGGTTGCCGCGTTTGGCGTCCTGAGCGCCTTTGCGCAGGCGTATGTTATGCCATTTTGAGTGTCCGGACATGGGATCCAGGCTCCTTTCGCGGTGTCAGGCCGGAAGCAATCAAGAGGAGAATAGCTTCGGGAGCGCCGAGCGCCCATGCTAGATTATATCATTGATGTCCCTCGTCCGTCAAACCGCCCTCACCCCTGGTCTCTTCGCTTTCTCTTCAGAGCCACCCCTAGAGAGGGACAGGGTATAATATCTGAACGCTACACGCTGCGTGGGAGCATAGGGATGACATGGCAAAAAGTAAAGTTCCGTCGTTAGATGCAGGAGCACACTCGGAACCGCAAATCCATGAAGCCACGCTGGAAAAGGATGGGGGCGTAAGAAAGGGTGCGATCATAAAGCGGTCTAAGAGCGGCATGAAGTTTTTCACGCCAGAACTGTACAGTGCCTTCAATTCCTCGGATGACGAGGAGGCAGACCGAGCAAATGGCGCGTGGGAAAATGCTATCCGAGATTACCAGCGACATCTGGACACTTTTCGGCTTGATATGCCCTATAACCTTCGGAACCTGTCCGACCTATCTCTCCATGACGCCGAGATTTTAGCCCTCCACGACGCTGAGATTTTAGGCTTGAGCCAGAAGGCTACCATCGAGTCCCATTCCTCAAAAATACGAAATGGCGCGGCTGTCTTTGTACTGACTTTATGGCGAGAGGAAAAGGTCATTAATTTAACCTATCTTATTTGGGATCATGTGCGCCTCTTGCCCCCAGGCTCGGATTGGCGTTTTTCCAAAGCCCATATCCATTGGCTTTACGATGAGTTTGATCGGGCGGGCGGTCAAACAGATCAGTTTTGGCACCGTATTCTCATAAGTGATGGTAGCGTTATCGAGATTCCGGTAACAGACGTTCTTCCGGTTATAGCGGTTCATCTCCATGGGTCTCCCTGGCAGGTCGCCCATCCTGTCAAGCAGAATTGACGGGCGGCGTTCGGCTTTGCTATACTCTCCAACTGAGAACAGAAGAAGGAGTTTTCTATGCCCCGCGCGCTTGTCACCGGCGGAGCCGGGTTCCTCGGCTCGCATCTGTGCGACCGTCTGCTGGCGGAAGGTCTGGACGTCGTCGTGATGGACAACCTGATCACCGGCAGCACGGACAATATCGCCCACCTGATCGATAACCCGCACTTCCGCTTCATCTTATATGACGTAACGGAATACCTGTTTCTGGAGGGGCCGGTGGATTATGTGTTCCATCTGGCATCTCCGGCCAGTCCGGTCGATTTTCCCACCAAGCCGATCCAGATCTTGAAGGTCAACGCGCTGGGCACGCATAAGGCGCTGGGGCTGGCGCGGGCGAAGGGCGCGACCTTCTTTCTGGCCTCGACTTCGGAAGTCTACGGCGACCCGCTCGTCCATCCCCAGCCGGAGGAGTATCTGGGCAACGTCAATCCGATCGGCATACGCGGGGTTTACGACGAGGCAAAGCGGTTTGCCGAAAGTATGACGATGGCATACCATCGTTACCATAACGTAAATACGAAAATAGTAAGAATATTCAATACGTATGGACCACGAAACCGACTAGATGATGGCAGAGTCGTGCCGAATTTCATCGGGCAGGCGCTGCGCGGCGACCCGATCACGGTCTACGGGGACGGCAGCCAGACGCGCTCGTTCTGCTACTGCACCGATCTGATCGACGGCTTCTGGCGGCTGGTGACTTCGGACCAGACCGGGCCGATCAACATCGGCAACCCGACCGAGCGGACCATACTGGAGTTTGCCAAAGAGATCAAGAGGCTGACCAACAGCAAGAGCGAGATCGTCTTCGAGCCGCTCAAGACGCCGGACGACCCGAAGCAGCGCAAGCCGGACATTACGAAGGCGCGGACGCTGCTGGGTTGGGAGCCGAAAGTCTCGCTGGAGGAGGGCCTCAAAGAGACGATCGCCTACTTCCAGCGCCGTTTAGGCTTGCCATGAACCCGGTCGAGATCATCGCCCGAAAGCGCGATGGCGCGGAGCTGACGGCGGAGGAGATCGGCTTCTTCGTGCGTGGGATCACGGAGGGCTGTATCGCCGATTACCAGGCGAGCGCGTGGCTCATGGCCGTCTATTTGCAGGGTATGACGGCCCGCGAGACGCGCGACCTGACCCTGGCGATGCGCGATTCGGGCGCAAAGATCGACCTGTCTGATGTGAAGGATGGCCCGGCGCTCGACAAGCATAGCACCGGGGGCGTGGGAGACAAGACCACCCTGATCGTCGTACCGATCCTGGCCGCGCTGGGCGTGCGGATGCTCAAGATGAGCGGGCGCGGGCTGGGCTTCTCCGGCGGCACGGTGGACAAGCTGGAGTCGATTCCCGGCTTCCGCACGGAGTTGAGCGTCGCAGAGGCGAAGGCCCAGGTAGCGCGCATCGGCGCGGCCCTCATTGCCCAATCGAAAGAGCTGGCGCCCGCAGACGGCATCCTGTATGCGCTGCGAGACGTGACCGCGACGGTGGCGAGCATCCCGCTCATCGCCAGCAGTATTATGTCCAAGAAGCTAGCTGCCGGCGCCGGGCGGATCGTGCTGGACGTGAAGGCCGGGCGGGGATCCTTCATGAAGACGCGGGAGCAGGCCGAGGCGCTGGCCCGGACCCTGGTGACCATTGGAGAAGGAGCCGGCGTCCCAACTTCGGCGGTGCTGACCGCTATGGACGAGCCGCTGGGCCGCATGGTCGGCAACGCGCTGGAGGTGCGCGAAGCGCTCTCGGTTTTGCGAAACGATCCGGAAAGCGAGCCGCTCCTGCGCGCGCTCTGCGTGGAGCTGGCCGGGCACGGGCTGCTTGCTGTGGGAAAGGCGACCACGTTGGAGGAAGGAAGCGCGCAGGCCGAGCGGGCGCTGGCCTCCGGCAGGGCGGCGGCCAAGTTTGCCGAGATCGTGGCGGCGCAGGGCGGGCCGGATCGCTGTGCGGCTATTCTGGCGGCGCTGCCGCAGGCGCCGGAGCGGATCGAGGTTTCTTCAGATCGCGAAGGCGTGGTCGCGGGCCTGGATGCCGAGGCGATCGGCCGCCTGGCTATGGCGATGGGGGCCGGGCGCGAGAAGAAGGGCGGCCTCATCGACCCCGCGGTGGGCATCGCGCTGCGCGCCAAGACCGGCGACCGCATCGCTATGGGCGGCTTCCTGGCTACGCTTCACCTGAAAGCGGAGGATGTTGTCCGCGTGGAAGACTTCGCCGCGGCTCTGCGCGCCGCCTACCGGATCGTCTCCCCTTCCGAAGCCTCTCCACCTCCCAGCTCGCTCATTCTCGGCTCTATCCCCTAAAAATCCTTCTCCTGAAAATACGACAAAAAATATTCGTGTCCGAAGCCTGAAATACCGTCGATTCCCTATAATTGATCTCCTTTCCACTGACAACAATACCAGTAGGCGAACGCCAAAAGTGTGGAATCGGTTGAAGGAAGGAGTAACCATTGGGCGAAGTTTCCGTCACTACGCTCTGGACGAGATTAAAATTGTATCGGGATAAAAATGCGCGGGAGCTGCTGATCCAACGCTACGCGCACCTGGTCTCCATCACCGCCGGCCGGCTGTTCGGTCCGCTGCCCTGCGGCATCGAAAAAGACGATCTAGTGGGCGCTGGGGTGGTGGGTCTGGTCAAGGCTGTCGATCAGTTCGATCCGGAGCGGGGCATCAAGTTCGAGACCTATGCCATCACCCTGATCCGAGGAGCCATCTTAGAGATGCTAAGAGGCGATGACTGGGTACCCCGACTGGTAAGAGACCAGCAGAAGCAGATCAAGCAAGCCTACATGCGCCTGGAAGCCCGCTTAGGCAGACCCGCCACCGAAGAAGAGATCGCCAACGAGATGGGGATCGAAGTCGAGGCTCTGGATAAGATGCTGACCACGATCGGGCGGGCCAACTTGATCTCGCTGGATGATCTGCGCCTCGGATCAAAGGCCGGCGCCTGTGATGGCAAGGAACGGATCGGGGACGCGCTGCCGTCCGGGGATCCAGGCCCGATGGATTGCGCCGCGATCCGAGATCGGCAGCGCGCCCTGGCAGCGGCTATCGACCGGCTTCCGGATCGAGAGCGCATGGTGGTCGCGCTCTACTACCATGAGGGGCTGACCTTCAAAGAGATCGGTGCGGTACTTACCGTCTCCGAATCCAGGGCGTATCAGCTTCACACCCAGGCCGTCACCCGCCTGCGCGGCTACCTCGAATCCAACGTCGAGCTTTTTTTCCTGAGCGGAAGTAAATGAGTAAATGCAAGCGACTGGCAGCCATTGACCCATTTACTCATTTATCTCAGGAATTCAGGCAGAGATGATGCCGGTTCGGATCGCAAAACGCACCAGCCCGGCCGTATCGTGAATCTGTAACCGGCGCATGATGTGCGCGCGATGGGTATCCACCGTCTTGACGCTGAGCTTAAGCTTCTGGGCGATGCTGTGGGGCGAATAGCCTTCTCCGATGAGTTGGAGAACCTGGCGCTGGCGCCGAGTCAACCGCTCCAGGGCATGGAAGCCCGCTTCCAGGGAGGCTTTTCCCTCCTGGCCGGTATGCTCGCTCACGGCAGGAGCGACATACATTCCTCCGGCGGCTACGATACGGATCGCCGTTTCCAGCTCATCAGGGGAGGCGCCTTTGATCACATACCCGGCGGCCCCGACTCGGAGCGCTCCCCAGACGGCATCTTCCCCTCCAAGCATGGAAAGAATCACCACCCGAATCTGCGGAAAATCACGGAGAATCTGTTCGGTCGTCTCCAGGCCGTTCAAGCCCGGCATGGCGATATCCAGGAGCACGATATCCGGGCGCAGCCGTCGCAGTCGCCGCAGCGCCTCCTTGCCGGAGCTCGCTTCGGCAAGGACTTCGATCCCTGGCGCTTTACGCAGAAGGGCTGCGATACCGGCGCGCACCAGAGCGTGATCGTCCACGATCATCACGCGAATAGGTTCCATTTCCTGCCTGTCCGATCCCCGCCAATCGACCCTGAATGCCTCCAGGCGATCGCCCTTAAGCGGGTGGCGCGATGAGTCTGTGTGGAAAAAATGTCTGCTTTCTATTTAGAGCCTGTCCGAAAACTCGGAAAGTTTGCGTGGTCGGCATGGAATAAGCTTTCATGCCGACCCGCAAAGCCTATACCACCGATCTTTCGGACGCCCAATGGCACTGGATCGAAGGCT